>Ga0214544_1008187_pt1 | contig 17655 bp, 8 predicted proteins | sample CNSS3metaG_FD_160074 | JGI IMG/M metagenome (GOLD analysis project Ga0214544, IMG submission 160074) | Root nodule microbial communities from cowpea collected in UCLA plant growth center, Los Angeles, California, USA - CNSS3 | ecosystem: Host-associated > Plants > Roots > Nodule | place: USA... | reverse complement strand
CTTAAACTGTCCAATCGGACAATTCAAGATTCAATACATTTAAATTATTAGTATTGTATCCCCTTATATCTAATTTAAAAAAAATGTAATTTTTTCAAAATGAAAACTCGGGGACAATACATAATTTACGTATTGAATCTCAAACGGGAAACTAAGGCTAACTCACATATAAGAAAAACAAACATGATTTAACAAATAATTAATAAAATATATAAAGCAAACAACATATTGGCATCATAGGAAAATATTAGAATTAGGAACCTAGGAGTGCGTAAAAAAAGCAGATGATAGTGGAAGATGATGCAATTCAACGCGTTCGAAAGCTACAAGAGATAACAAAAAACACAAGAGAAAGTCATAAGTAACAAATAAAAGCAAAAACAGCAATTTCCTTAACATCATATATTACCTATTTAATTATAGTGTTTTTACAATTCTCTTAAATTCAGACTTAATGCTCTACATTTGAAGACACAATGCTCTTAAATTGAGACTCAATCCTTTCACAAAATTAATCAAAACACTCCAAACAATTTCAATCTCAATCCAAATTAACACTCACAATAACTAAAATTTAAAATTAACATACACAAAAATAGAAAATCAAACAAAAACGCGTTGGAAATTTACCTTAAAACAAACCGCGGCGCGACAATTGCGGCAAAAGAACGAAAATGTTCGCATGGTGGTGTTGGACGCTGGAACACTTGCAGAGAGACAGAGAGAGGGACGACTGGCCGGAGCAGCGTGGCCGGACGCAAGACGAGACGGCGGCAGGGGGCTCGCGTGGTGGTGGACGGATGCGAGACGAGACGCGGCAGGGGGCTCGCGTGGTGGTGGCCGGACGCGAGACAAGACGGCGGAGGCAGGAGGCTCGCATGGTGGTCTCACCGGAAGTTGCGGAGAGAAGAGGAGACAACGACGACGGTAGTGCAACGGTGGCAATGGCAGCACGAGAGGCGGTGGCAATGGCAGCACGAAGCTCGCGTTGTTGGAGTGGCCGGAACTTGTAGAGAGTGGCCGGAATTTGCAGAGAGAAATGGAGGAGCAGCTTGCGCGCGCGAGGAAGAAAGGGGTTCTATTTTTGAGCCCTAATTAAACCATATGGCCTCGGTTCAATTTAGAACCGAGGCATATAACCCCTATTTGGCCCCGGTTCCCTAACACCCGAGGCATATAACCCCTTTGGCACCGGCTTTTCCCCAACCGAAGCCTATAGGTCCCAACATCAATGGCATTTTTGAAATTTCTGGCAACCTTTTTGGCTTCGGGCCTCCTTAACCGAGGCCTATAACTGCTTTTGGCACCGGTTTTTTTTGAACCGATGCCTATAACTGCTTTTGGCACCGGTTTTTGTGTGAATCGAGGCCTATAAGTTGCCTTTAATTTCAAAATTATCACCGCACCGTTATATGCTTCGGTTCCTCGCCAACCGAGACCTATAAGGCGAGGTAAAAACGCAATTATGCACTAGTGATTATTAGTTTCTAGCGTCTCGTTCATCTTGTTTATTGTCACTCATGGATCATAATGCAATTAGCAATGAAATTAAATCATTCAAACCATCACTCCTACCATCTAACTATCCCGTTGAACCAAAGTTATGTACACAAAACAATAGATTTAACAAGATGTCACAGAGTTCATAGCGGGTGGTGGCCCTCACCAAGAGGTTTACAAACCTCACAAGGGATAAAGAATTAGATATATATAAAAGTAATTCATTTCGGCTTACACAAGTCGACTTGTAGTTGAGTTTAAAAAAGAGTCAATTTAACTTCTTTTACTTTTTTATAAACCAATTTGTAATTTATACATTTGACTCGACCTATCACAAATTGATGGATTAAGTTGATTGATTCACTTGAGAATATTTTATTTTTACTTTATATATTTAATGTAATACAATGAATATGAATTGATTGAACTCATCTATTTATATATAGCAGTGTAATTAAAGTGTTTACCTATTTCACATATATTATTATAAATATAGTAGTTAAAAATTAAAATGTCAACCTAGATAATTAGACAAACAAATAAATTAAGCATTCAAGCTATTAATATATTATTAAACAATATTTTAATATGTAAGAATATCATATTGTCAACTTACATAATTAGAAATAATAAATAATTCTAATAAAAGAGATATAAAAGGTTGTTAGTGGTGGATTATGGATTAATCTACTTTAAATCTGACTCATACCTATTTAATTTAGAAGTGAAGTGAACTAGTTTGAGTTACATTTAAAATGTTAATTTTTTTTCAACTCGGCTCGAATATATTTAATCTACATGGTAAATTAGTTGGATTGAGTTTGACCTACACTTAAGAAAAAAAAAACTACTTTTCTTCTAACCCAATCTAGCTTAAACTCGTGATGAAATGGGTTGGTTTGAACTTTGAAACTCATTTTAACATCTTTGAAAGGAACAAAGACACAAACTCATGTAACAAGACAAAAAGAAACTTACAGAGATTATTACAAAAAATCACAATAAATAAACGATGTTAATGATAACTAAATTCACATTTTTTTCTTAATTATAAATCATAACTATGCATCTTTATACATTAATGTAGTATGTGCATTGTAAAAATATGTTTTTATACTCGTGAAAAAGAGAACTATAATAAGGATAAAAGGGTATCATGATCATCTAGAAGCTAGTTTCCTTAGGGAAATTAAAATCAAACCACTTACATAAAAACCTACGTCATAGGTAACAAGGCTACATATAAAGGAGACACATTGCTTTATTACATAGCAAAAGTATACCTTGAAGCATGTTTTGTCAAGAATATTAAAGGTCAAACCAATTTTTAAAAAGTATGCAGGTTTAGATATACATCGCATCATTGTGTTGCTATGTACAATAATATTATTTCAATTTCATTACAATAAAAACAATTGTACAACTATACATTCACATGACAATATGACAATGTCAACATCATTATTTATATTTATTAGATGATATTATTATTGTTGTCAATATCAAAACTTTTTTAGAGGTCATATCACACTCGTGTTCTTTTAATTTCTAGAATAATTATTAGCCCCAAAATTTGTTTACTTTTTTAAAATGTGTTTCGTGTGTATCAAAAGAGAAATATTTAGTAGAAAAATATTTTTGAAATAATATATATATATATATATATATATAATATAATATAAAACATGACACTATCAACATTATTATATGTCCCATCTTTTTTTATTTTTTTTTAAGTATGTTTATGTTTGTACGCATTAAAAAGGCATATTAATATAAATTTGTCTTAATGAGAGTGAAAAATAAAACTACAGTATGAAAAAGGTAAATATGAATCACATGATTACATACATATACATGGATGAAGAAAATACAATGTGATTATTTAAAAGCTACATTTTTAACTAAACTTACTATATTTGAGTGTTTGTAACATAAGATATACTAACGAATGATCGTTATAAAAAAAATTGTATTACCATTGGATATTTATGCACACAAATTAATCGGTGAATAACTTAATTACCCACAAATTATATCCCTTAACATGGTTAGGTAGCATAAGGAACCTTGTTTTAGTATTATTGATAGGAAATAAGTAAGAAAAGAAGTGAAAGTATATGTGGATAATGGTACATGATGGTGAGTGTGACAATTAGTGGGGTAAGTATGCTAAGGTATTCAATTTACCAAAACCCTAATACATAATGATGTTTATTTTTCTTTTTATAAAATATCATGTATCTATGAATAAATAATAGGAGGAACTCAAGAGAAAATTTTCTCAAGTCACATTTGAAGTTGCATTTCTTGCTAGAGAATTATAATCATTTTCCTTAAACTTAAACTTAGTAGAGAAGAAAAGAATTAGGATTCAAACTTGGATTATGGCTATATAAGTGGCAAGATAAGATGTCAAATTTATAAAGTTAGTCTCATTCATGATGACCGGTATGAGATAACTTCAACAACAAATGCATCAAAGTTCAAGTCAATCTCATAATCAAAAAGATATTGTTAAGCTAATTAAAGATATTTATAATTATAGAAAGGATAATGAGAGACTAAGTCAACAATTACAATGACTTGTTAATATCATTTTTTAATATCATCTTTCTTTCCCTTCCGCTCGATGTACAAAACATATTTTAAGAATAAAAACAAAAGAAAGAACAATAAAAAGACTCGTTACTGAAACCAACCTTAAAATTTAGATTATTCAAATTTCTATTGTTAAATCATTTTGTTGAGAATTACCCTAAATTGTTTTCATTTACTTTTTTTTCTTTATTATAGATAGACTTGTCAATTTGTCTAGGATTTGTCCTTAATCTACATGGATTAGGACAAAAAAGTCCACAATGTTAGAAAGTCCACATAAAAAAAAACCCTAAAATACCAAAATTACAACAAAAAGCCCCATAGGTCAAGTTGAACCCATGGGTCATTTCTTAATAATTTACTTTTTTAAAAATGAAAATGCAAAAAAAAATACTTAAGAAAAATCTTGATACACATAAAAAATATTTACTCAATCCAAATTCAAACTTAATATGAGTAAAAATAGGTCAAACTCTTAGGTCAAGTTAGTCAGATTGACACCATCTAAAGTTAGTCAGCATGGGCTTAAGTCAAGCTTAAATGAATCAAGTTTAAGTCAGGCCAAGATAAGCCAAGATGGTTGAGCCTATGTTATCAGTCCCACCTCATATCAATTATATTTGTCCCACCTCAAGTCGAGTTTAGTCGGACCTACCTTTGGTTGAATTGAGTCAAACCAACCTTTGACCAAGTCCATTTGGACCCACACAGAGTTGAGTTGAGTCAAGTCAACATTGTGCCAAGTCGAGTAGACTCGCATTAAGTCGATGTTGTTCCAATTCAAATAATGTCATAGTAATTTAGGATGAGATAGGAGTGACCCATGTCAAATCCACGTGACAAAAAATATCAAGTCAAGTCAAATTCAAGTTGGATCAAGTCGGTCCAATCAAACAAATTGGATTAAACCCTAACCTTCCTATTAAGTTGCAACTAGTAAAAATTAAATAAGAATCAACTTATAATTAATGTAAACTATTTGAAGATACAATTTACAATTTAAAATGTTTTAAAGACACGTATTATCATGGAGTTAATTTTAACCCTAATCTTAAGTGAAATTTTTAGAAGTTGAGAATTTTTAGCTTACTTAATTAGTGAGCCTATATAAGAGATGCACTACAAAAAATGATGTAAATTGTGACAGTTATTTTCGTAAAATGTGACAGTTTTAACCGCCACAATTTACGTTTTGACAGTTTTGAAAACTGTCGTAATTCGTGCTGTCACAAAGTATAATGTGGCAGTTTCAAGCGAACCGCCGCAACAACTGCCACTTTTTACATTGTATAAAGTGGTAGTTTCCTGAAGTAAATTGTGGCAGTTAAAACTACCGTAAGTTTTTAAATAAAATTAAATATGCTAAAAATAATGACACTTAAAAACGCCACAATTCACATTATGTTACGATGTTTATAACCATCACTATTATCACTTTTGATTTGAATATTTTATTGTTTATTATTATTCATGTATATTTATAATTTTATAATTCAATAAAATTTATTTTTACTAATGAAAATTTAAAATTTATAAAAGAATATACTACAAAAAATTAACAAACATAATATTTTATTAAATATAAAAAATTTATAGTAAGTACCATGTTCAAGTATAAAAAAAAAATCATTACAAATTTATAATGGAATTCTATAACTTAAGTTTTTATCATAATCATAAAATGTTTTTATACTAAAGCTCAAATATAGTTGATGTTCATTTGGTCTAGTGTGACCAAGAAAGTTTATCTGTCAATCCTTTTTGCTAAAGAATGCACATGACTCTTGGCTTGATCATATGATTTGTCAATATTGTCTCCATCGTCAATTGAACTAGTATTTGAACCATTCCACGATCCTTCCTTTTGAACCTCTTTATGTTCAAAATCTCCAAGATTAGAGTATAGGTGTTTGCCTTTTAGCTCCCTGCGTAGTTGAACCTATTTTGCCTTTTGCACAAATAATCTACATGAAATCAGAATAAGTGAGCTAGTGTGTACTTAAAGTCTAACATTTCAACTTCACCCTCAAAAAGTTAAAACTTTTACACCTTTTAAAGTCATAAGACAAGTTTGTTCTTGTTAATAAAAACCTTAGCCTTAATTATTTTCTTAAACATGTAACCCAAGTGGAATTTTGTTTCGATTTCAATAGAAATCAACAAATTATAAGAATTGTCACCACAAAGGTGAAAACTAATGTTATAAAACCTAATAATAGTTTTAACAAAGTAGAAGAATCTTTTGAAAAGGAAAATCCACATGCAGTAATTCAAATTCAAATTCTACTATTGGTTTAACATATACAGTAATTCAACATGATCTGTAATCAATTAAAGTTCACAATATGAATAAATAAACATCAAATAATTTATGCATTGATAATATAACGAGCTTTTACATTATCATGCTGTAAAAGAATTTCATAAGATAAGTTTATGGTCTTGCATAAGCAAATTACTCATAAGACATCCCTGTCACCATTTCTAAGAGATTGACAAAGTGAAATCATTTACACTTTCCATACAAAAAAAAATATATTTTAACTTATAATGAAAGGGGACAAGACAAAAACCAACCTCATTTGGTACCATCAGGTGAAAGATGTGGAACATGGCAATAAACTCTAGGACATGCTGTGAAGATATCAGATTCATCATTCAAAAAAGAGAAGTTTCCTGCCTTTACAATGTGCCTTCCAAAGTAAGATGAGTGTTGCCATGATATTTATGAACAGAGTTAGACCATGTCAGAGCAAGTAGAGACCAAAACAATCACGAAACTTAACTAATACAGATGGATAAAAAAATTCAGATTGTTTTAATTAGAAAAGAAAGACCCATTTTCATGAACATTACATCATAGATCAATCAATCACCTAGAAAAAGAAAAACCAAAATGATTGATGATATTAACTCGCCCTAAGGTTCAATTCTCTCGAAGTTAGTAACTTGACAAACAAATCCAACCACGAAAACTAGTTCATCATACCATATGCCATCTAAATAAGAGGACGTTATCGTGCTCAAAATTTTTCACATATAGAACAAATTACAAATCAACTTACATGGTGAGTTTATTAACTTTTTCACTACTTATAGTCATAAATTTCCCATCTGTTAGAAAGTGCCAAATTAAAGACATGATATAGACAAAAAGAATTCACAACAAATTTAAGGTCTAAATGGTTGAAGAGGAAAGAAAAACCAGTGTGAAAAATTGAGAATAGTATTGTACCTCCCTCTCCACCATATCAAGTTTTAAGCATCCTTCCTAGTCACACCACAGTCCATTAATGCAGCAGATACAACAACATATGTTAGAACCCAATACCAAACATCCTAAAAATCCACACACGTTCCCAAATTTCTAACCTAATTTATAAGCCATTTTCCCTAATTTATAACAAAAAGTAGAAAAAAAACCCTTACAAGCGAAATGAAGAAAGGTTGAAACACCCATACCTTTTCTTGATCGATATGTGTTCAGTGCAAATGCCCTACAACACGAGACTGAGACCAAGATATTAAGACTCAAAACACTCAAAGAAAATTATGTTAAACTTTCTCCAGCCAAATCAAAATGCTCGATAAAACCCTAAATCAATTTTTTTTCTTAAACTTACTAATCACTAGACAAATGGGTGCAAAAAGTGAAGCAAGAGTGAAGTGACCGAATATTCGAGCTTGAAAGGTTCGAGAACTTGAAACGTCGAGGCACTTTAAACATTGGGACACTTGAAATGTCGGGGAAGAGAAGTCAAAATGTTGGGAGGAGAAGTTGAAATGTTGAAATAAATGAGAAGCGAGAGATAAGATTGGGAAGGAGAAATCAAAATAAAGGATCGTGAAAGTGAAATGCAAAGTTGAGAATAAGGGAAAAAAATCCGGAAAAAAACTGAGAGGGAAAATTTTCAAACGTAAGAGGAAATTTGAACCCGAGAAAATTTTAGTATTTAGATTTATTAAAATATGTCGGTTAAAATGTTGTATTTTACATGTAAAATATGGCGGTTTAAAAAGTGGCGGTTAAAATCATCATATTTTACATGTAAATTGTGGTAGTTAAAAAATCGTCGTATTATATTATAAAATGTGGCGATTTTTAACAACCGTCATAATAAAATCGTTACAATTTACATGATTTTTTATAGTGATGTATTTAGAAGTAGTTTGAGACTAATGTTGATATAACTGATCGTATATATCGATGATTTTGAATTTAATTAACAATACACACGCAGTTTTTTTATTTAAATAAGTGTTTGAATCTAATATTAAACATTTGAGATTAAATATACGATGTCAAATGAATTGTATTTCACATTTGAAATATTCAATTATACAAGTATAATCTATACAAGTATAATCTTGCGTTACTTATATATTGAACAAGTTCTCATACTATCCACAAAGATATGCTTAGGCATGTTGGTAATTTATTCGAAAAATTTGCAATGTATTGGTTCCTAAGAAAGCTATCGCGAACCTAATTTGTACATAAATTACCGACGGATTTATTCAAAAGTAAATTAAAAAAGCATATGGAATAATTTTTTTCTGTCATTTCGACTATAAATTTTATTTTATTTTAAACATAAATAGACTTTCTTATTTGATATTATACTTATTATTTTGTAGTTCTTATAAAAATTCTACTTTACTCTAACATAGTTGTCAAGCGTTTTATTTCAATAGTTTTTAATTAATAATTGTTGTAAGAAATATTAATTACAAAACATTTAAAACTAAAAAGACAAAATAATTGAATCGGATAAAATATTAAACTATTATTGTTACACAATCCAAAATTTATTTACACCTTACTTTTCTATGATAGAAGAACTTTATATAAATCTATTATATAGTAAGTTGTTTTAATAAAAATTTATTATATTAAAAATTGATAGAATAATACAAAATTATTAAAATATAAATAAAACCTAAAACTTATTTAAGTCCATAGTACATGACTTTTTAAAATTGTAACTACCCCGATAATTTTCCATCATCTCTGTTTAGCCCCCGACCTAACTGTGTCAAGACCCAACTCATTCCCTTTTCTCAATAAATTAGATTTTTTTTTTTAACTGGACCAAACTCTATGTAAACCATTTTAGTCATTTTAATAAACTTAGGGAAAAAGAAACTAAAAATAATTTTAGATTAAAAATTAAAAACACATTTAATTATTCTAACAATTTAAGTCACATTGACAAAAACTAATTTTAGCTTTATATATATATATATATATATATATATATATATTAATTATAATTCATGTATATTTTTATATATTTTATTTAATTTTAAGTATAATTATTATTTTATAAAATAAAATAATATATAAAATATATTTAATTATGTTTTAAATCTTTGATAAATTATAAAATTTTAAATTAATAAAATGACATATAATAAATATAACTTGACAATATAACAATCACGTAAGTCACTTATCGGTCCTATCACTTGATTAATAGAAAAATATTAAAAACATGACTTTAATAAAAAAATTAAATTTATTGAATATTTATTAGATCACAAAAATTTATCATAAACTCAAATATTTTCAAATTTATCAGAAAAATAAATAATTAAACCTATCAAATAATATTTTGACTTTATATTAATCATTCATTTAGAGGATAGACACCTATGACAAAAGTATCCAGTCAATTTAGACCATAAACTTTTGGGGTATTATTTCCTGCACCCCATACTTTTTTGCTACCTTCCATCACTTATTTTATCACTTCCGGAATTCTGGGGAACATAATAAACCCTTCCAGAAATTTTACCCTTCCGGAATTTTTTTTCCGACAATCAACCACTGCCCCTCTTACGCCGGGAAGTGTTTGATAGGGTGGGAGGAAATTTGAAGGGGTGCAGCAAGTTTTAGCCCAATTTTTCCACAGACTCTTCAAACCAAGCCCACCACAATGGACTTTTCACATCACAACATTCAACGGCAATCTCAAATTCAAAATTTTATAATAGATACAATTTCAGAAACAAATATCATCAGTTACAATCACCTTCAAGTCTTTTAAGTTTAATAAATAATGGTTAAAAGAAAAAGAATAATTTGTAAGAACCTGAAAAAAAGATGAGAAAAATTGTTAGAGAAAAAGCTGAGATTACAAGAATGATAGCATTTAGTGAACTTATACTATATGACAAGATTTTCCTTATCAATAGTAAGTCCTTTCTATGACGCCATCTCTTGTACCGTTCAAGGATTATATAATTTTATTCTATTTTTTAAGATGGCCAAAATTACACATGCAAATCGACGTCATATTTATGTCTGTTGTTGAGAAGACATTTCCACCACACAAAATCACTCAAACTAGAAACAAAAAAGCAAATAGTCACAGAGCCAAAGAGTACATTTATAATGTGATAATGAGAATGCTTAATTGGAAGGAATTGAAGAAGCAGCTAGAAGACCAAAACGGGAAATAATGAACAGTCAATAAGATACATGAATTCCATTGCAAGTGTGCAGTTATGAAGTTCAAAACATCAATCTAAGATATAGCTTATGTGTGGCATATTCATTTATTGTCTCATCACTTTGTAATACTGATATTAGGTACTTAAACTTAGAAACCTAAGATATAGCTTTAGGATATGACTAAAATTACCTAGAAAAGTGCCCTATCTTTTCCCATTCAATTATCATTGCCTTCATTTAGAAATTTCAATTAATATTCATAACACCAACCAACCCACCCAATCAATCCAGACTCACATCTTATTCCAAATCCAACATCAAGCCATTCAGCACTCAGACCCAAATTAGAAGTATTGGTGAACTGATTTTGGAATGTACATAATGGTACAAAGGATATGCCTCAACAGTACCCGAAAATGTTATTTCTCCGAAAAAGAGCACTCATTCCTCTCTGTCTCACTAGCCCCATTTCCAAAGTGTCTTAGCAAATTCTGCGGAAATAACCATGTGTGAAGCTCTCCATGTGACAAATCCCACCCCCAAACCATTCTATCTAGTTTGACACGGGAACTAGGAGTAGCAATAGCGACAATGACGCAGGTAGAGGAGACCGGAAACAACAGTTGCATCGATAATAATAATGATGTTACCGCTTCCAATACTTCGGATTTATGGTGATTTGTACTACATACCAATTATCGGTCCCTTAAGTTCTTTGTTGGTCCCTTAAGTTCTTTGTTAAGGGTGTTCAGCTCAGTTTATTCTCTTTGTATCCCGATTAGTGAAATCGGAACATTGACATCTATTATGAGACGACAACTTTCTTTACTCTTAACTAGAAGATTAATATTCATATCGTATCTCGTTACGGTTTTATTTTTAAAAAACGTCTAAATTAGAAAGAGGAATAAATATTTAAACTGTATTTGATCTCGACCATTACACTTGTAGATGACTTAGTAAAACATGATAGTAAAAGATGATGAAGAACAAAGAATAGACTCATTTGTGATTTTTTAATGGAGAGATAATTAAACAAATAACTATTAGTTGTCCATTTCTATACTTTTGACAGCAAAACTATTGATTAAAAAAACTCCCACTGCAGAAAATTAAATGGACTGCATACTATAAAAACTCTACAATTCCTTCAATCCGATAACTTTTTAAGGTTTGGGGTATTAAGCTACCACAAACAGAAGAGTGCTCACAAGAAACACAACATGCATGGAATGAAGTAAACCAATCTAAAATTTACAAAAAAACAGAGAGCAAAGCATATGGGGAGAGAGGAGCAATAAAATTCTTTGCCCTAGAAACCGGCAACAAAATGATAATCACTGCAACAAAACACTTGCATTACTAACATGAAACCTTCTAAGTATTCCCTGGAAGCAACCGAAGACCCTAGAAGGAAACCTAAAATTTACACTTGAAAATTACAATTATTATAAAATAGTGTGACTAACAAATATATTTCAAAAGCGGTAACATGCATTTTTGTTTTGTTAACTTAAAAAATATATTAAATTTTTTTATAAATTTAAAAAATGAGAAACATAATAATATTTTTTTGAAAAATAAATAATTTATAATAGACATGAACATTTTTCTGTTGTAACAATGCCAATATAGGTTTCCTGTGAAAGAAAAAAGATGACTATGAAATGCAATTAAGTTAAAAATAATATTGATCTAACATACGTGGAAAATAATAAAATGTTAATTATTATTGGGGAAAAAATTTAATCGGCAATTTTAATAATTATTTTTATAGTTTTATTTTATCAATATGCGTTACACTACATTAATCCAAAATATTTTGTAGATTCTTTTATTTATCTAGTATTAAATAATATTTATCAATTGAACAAAAGAAGGTATGATCTTAATTTGACAAACAAATTATATGATTTTTTTTTATTTTAACGTAAAATATGCAATTAAATAGATATTTATGATATCATCTCATAAATTTCGCAATAATAAATGCATATTTAATAAAGTTGTTAAAATGTTTATTTCACAAAATTAATCATATAAAGCAATTGAACATATCCACAAATAAATAGAAAGGCTCACAAAAACAAAACTAAAAAATAGGTTTAAATACAATTTTGGTCCCTATTTTCGTCTACTTTCATCAATTTGGTTCTCATTTTTTATAAATGTTTAATAAGATCACAATTTTCGTCAAATTTGTTCAATTTAATAATTTTTTTAACAGCTTTTAAATCATTAATGAATGTGAAAGTGCATGTCACAATGGAAAGTCATTGTTACTGTCATGTGTTAGTCAGTATAGACATGACATGTGTTATATTCAATTCAGTCATTATTTTCAATAACTTTGCTTAATTTAGTCTCAATTTTTGTTAGTTTTGTTCCATTTAATCTCAAATTTGTCTCTCTCCAAATTGAGACCAAATTTAATTTTTACATAAATGTTATACTAGAATTTTTATTAAAATTTATTTTTTATTTAATATTTCTTTCATTATTTTTAAACCAACTCTAACTATATTATTGGAATATAATTATTAGATTTATGTTTCATTTTTACTACATGTAAAAAATAGTGTTAGAGTTGGTTTAAAAATATTGAAGAATTTTTCTTCTAATTTTGAAAATAATGAAGAATATTCCTTCTAATTTTATAAATATTGAAAATTTTTCCATATAAGTTTAAAAATGATGAAGAACTTTTCTTCTAATTGTAAAAATAAATTAGAATCATCCTTCTAATTTTAAATACAATAAATAATTTTCCTAATAATTTTAAAAATAATGAATAATTTTTCCTTATAATTTTAAAAATAACAAAGAATTTTCCTTATAATTTTAAAAATAATAAATAATTTTTCTTCTAATTTTATAAATATTGAAGAATTTTCCTTATAATTTTAAAAATAAGGAAGAACTATTCTTCTAATATTAAAAATAAATTAGAATTATCCTTCTAATTTCAAATACAATAAATTATTTCCTTTCTAATTTTAAAAATAATGAAGATTTTTCCTTCTATTTTTATAAATATTGAAAAATTTTCCTAATAATTTTAAAAATAATGAAGAATTTTCCATCTAATTTTAAAAAACAAATTAGAATTTTCTTTCTTATTTTAAAAATAATGAAAAATTTTCCTTATACTTTTATAAATATTGAAGAATTTTCCTAATAATTTTAAAAATAATGAAGAATTTTTTATATAATTTTAAAAATAAATTATAATTTTTCTTCTAATTTTAAAAATAATCAAGAATTTTTCTTCTAATTTTAAAAATATTGAAGATTTTCCTTCTAATTTTAAAATATTGAAGATTTTCCTTCTAATTTTAAAATATTGAAGATTTTTTTCTTCTAATTTTAAAAAGAGTATATATAATGGAAAAGATAATGGACATTTATTATTATTATTATCATCGTTTTTCTCAACTTAGTCTATGTATAGTTTTTTTCAAGTTAAAATATTTCTTTTCTCAATTTTCATGAAGTTTTTTTAAATAAGTCATAATTTTATTTTTGTGTTCAAATATATCCAAATTTTCATAAATTTTGTTCAATTTGGTCTTTTTTTGCTAACACCATTTTAATCATTAGCGACCATATGTCACTTTGTGATTTTTTTTTAATTTTTTTAATTTTTTTTAATTTTTTTTAAATGTACACGTGTCAACCTAGTAATGTGTCATGTGTCAAAGTTAATGTTTTATATTCAATTTGGTCTCTATATTTGTTATTTTTGTTCAATTTAGTTCTAATTTTATTTAAGATTTACCAATTCTGTCGTTGTCGAAGATGAGACTAAATTTAATTTTTATATAAAAGTTATAATGATGTAAATTTTAATATATTATATAAAACATTTAATAAAAAATGTGAATTTTAATATAAAAATTACATTTAGTTTAAATTTGGGGAGGGAAAAAATTGGTTCATGTTAACAAAGATTGTGACTAAATTGAACAAAACTAACGAATATAGGAACTAAATTAAATATAAAATATTGACTCTTACACGTGACATGTTGTTGGATTGACACGTGAACATTTAAAAAATTAAAAAAATTAAAAAAAATCACAAAGTGACACGTGATAGTCAGTGTTTATAACCGTTAATGATTTAAACAGTGTTAGCAAAAAATAACCAAATTGAACAAAATTGACAAAAATTGGTACAAAAGGGTATTTTAATTTTTTTTTACCATTGTAGATAGTTACACTAATTACAAATATTTTTCATTGTTATTTCAGATCGAATACACAATGTCACCTCTAGAGATGGCAACGGGGCGGGGCGGGCATGTAAGACCCGTGGGATTTAATTAATTAAATAAATAATTAATTAATAAATGCGGGTGGGGAAATGATTATTTTATTAAATTATGGTTGATATGACGTGGTAAAGTACTAGCTCAAGTGGTTGAGAGTACTTTAATTGTGTGATAGGACTTGGGTTTGAGTCTTATGTATGTTAACTTTTGTGATTGTTTTATTATTTAAATCTGTGAAGTCATGTTATGATATGATATGAAAATTGAATTATGATTGTTAGCATGAAATATGAGTTGGTTAAGTGGTTTGATATTGGTGTGGCAATTGCATGGTTATAGGTTCAAGCCTTGGAGAACTTACATTAAACATTAATTCTTTTTTTGGGTGTTTTGGCTTGGAATTGAATATGAAAAGTTGGGAAGAAAACCCTAGAGTGGGCAGCAGAGAGGTGGCTGGAAAATGGCCATAAGGATGTGGTAAATTGCATTTAACAACTCAATTATGACTTAATTTTTGGGTATAGTAATTAACATAGTTTTAGACACCCTTTAAAAAGAAGGATTTGGCTTAAACCCTTTAAAAAGAAGGATTTGGCTTAAAGTTAGGGTTTTGCAAAGCTGAGAGGATACCAGAAAATTAGGCACGAAAATCAGAGAGATAGGTGAGGTGGACTGAGGTTCTGGAGTCAAGTGAGAGCACACCAATAGAGGAGGGAACGTGGTGATCATTGGAGTTCTTCAAAGCAAACCAATTCTTAGCAAAAGGATCCAGGTTAGGGGACCTGAGCCCACTTCTTTTTATGTATTTACTTATTTTGTATGGAAGCATGAACCATTGGGAGTGTATTTATGTTAAATTTTTGTGGAATTGCACGTTTCTGGAAAATTTCAAGAAACCGCCTGACGGGCTGTTCATAGCCGCTTGGCGGCATATGGTAGTGTAGTGAAATTCTGGGTTCCCTGAGGAACCGCCTCGCGGTGAATCCCGGTACCGCCAGGCGCCATAAACCTGCAACCCAGTTTCTGGGTTTTTCGATGAACTGCTTGGCGGTGATGAATACCCATCAAGCAACGCGAGTGGAATTGGCTCGGTTTTGGTGTTCTGTGTGTTCTGGAGTGATTCTGATCGGGGAAAAATGTAGTTCCACCGAATGATTGATGAATTGAGTCATTATATTGTAGAAATCCATAGGGTCGAGTGGCAATATGATAAAGTGCTATGAAATCTCTGTTTGATTGAATGTTGTGGTATCCTGTGGTATGATTGAACGCGAAATGTTATGAATTGCAGTAGAAACTGATGATTAATGTGGCTAGGTTTTGGGTTACTCTGAATGTGGTTGGAATCTGAATGGAGAATGAAGGGAATTAGCAAAGCAGGATAAGTGGTAGGGGCACGGGTTCTGGAAAATAACCTGGAGTTGGCCGATGGAGTGTATCGCCTAGCGGCACGCAGCTTGCCGCAAGACGTCGACGCGGAAGTTACCATGTTGCGTTGACGAGATGAATGCTGAGGGGTTGTGATAGAGGACTATCCCAAGATTCCATACAAGAAGAACTTGAAGATGAACTTTTGGGTTTTCTTTTAGAAATTAGTTATGTTTTATGTTTTTGGGTTTTGAGCTTTCTTTTATAATTAGTTTATGCTTTTATGTTTTGGGCTTGGGCCTTCTTGTAGGGTTTGCAGGTTTGCTTAAACTTATGTGCCTATAAATAAAGGTACTAAAAACTGATGTAAAAAAAACTTTTAGTCATATATTGAATTTGATTTCATTAAAGAGAGGGTTCTATTTGTTCTTGGCTTAGGCCTCTGGTTCTTATCAAAGATTAACATCTTTGTGGCGAATCTTCATTTGACTTATCAATCTGCTAGATTGTGGCGTCCTCCATCTCTGTCTTATTCCGCGTTCTTCTCTGATTTATTCGTGTCGTGCCTCTTGAGGGTTCAAATTCAGAAACCATCATACTCTTTCCTGGATAGGATCGTATCATCTGGTATCTAGAGCAAGGTTCTGGTTTGAATTTCCTCTTCTATGTTATTTTTCTGTCATATGAAACAAAAAAAAAACTACAATTTTTAATGTCTGCTTGTTCTGTGTTTTGTTTTGAATTTTGTTTGTTTCCTTTGTAAGGAGTAAAACCCCTAAGGTTGTTTCCAATTTGGTTGAATTTTTTTTTATTTGGCATAATTTTTTTTCCTTTTTGTTCTCTATTTAAATTGTGTATTTCTACATTTGATTCGTGGAAATTATTTGTTATTGTGTTTGGGATTTGCAAGTGCCCTTACTTTGATTTACATGAGTATGAGGGTTTGAAGGATCAATTGTTTAATTTGTTTTTGTGTTGAACTGCAAAAAAAAAAATATAAATACAAAATTGTGGATCAAGTCAAAAGGAAACAAATATATATTGAAAAAAAAAGTAGAAAAAGAAGGATCCAAAAAAAAAAGGAGAGTTCAACACAACTTTTATTGCAATTTTATTTATGGTTTATTGATATTTACTTGCAATCAGTCTTTCTCTTAGAGTCTCCGTGTTGTCTCATTTAAATATCTTTGGTAGTCCTATTATTTTCTAATTTTAATTTTCTTGTTTTGTGTCTTTACAATTCCTTGAAGTTTTGTCTAGTGTTTTGAATCTTCTTTGTCCTCTTAAGTCAAGATTTAGGTCTCGCAACTTTCTTCACATTGTTTGTTCACTCTTTCCTTAAGCTACTAGAGTTCTTTGCCAAGCACTAAAGGGAATTTGAGTGGTAAAAGGCAAGAGAGTACATTCAAGAAAAAGCCTATATGTGTGATACACGAGTGGAAAATTGAGTGAAACA
>Ga0214544_1008186_pt1 | contig 17656 bp, 8 predicted proteins | sample CNSS3metaG_FD_160074 | JGI IMG/M metagenome (GOLD analysis project Ga0214544, IMG submission 160074) | Root nodule microbial communities from cowpea collected in UCLA plant growth center, Los Angeles, California, USA - CNSS3 | ecosystem: Host-associated > Plants > Roots > Nodule | place: USA... | reverse complement strand
CTTCTTCTTCTTCTTCTTCTTCTTCTTCTTCTTCTTCTTCTTCTTCTTCTTCTTCTTCTTCTTCTTCTTCTTCTTCTTCTTCTTCTTCTTCTTCTTCTTCTTCTTCTTCTTCTTCTTCTTCTTCATTTTCATTTGGCTTAGTATAGTTCCCATTGACATCCGTTCTGGTTTGCATCTCATTCCTTCTCATTTCCTTCCTCCCTTTGTTTTTCTCTTCTCGCCTAACTATAAATCCTAAACTATTGCTCGTGTTTGGCTATTTGCGGCGTAGTGACCACCCACATTGTTGCTACCCTTTTGCATGATTATGTTGCTACTCACATTGGTGTTACTCAAGTTCTTGTTCAAACATGTTTCTAAGTTTGCATTCCTCTCTTAATCTATTTTAGTGAAGTTAAAAAGGAACTTTTGTCTAATTTTGTGTAGTAATTGAAGTTTTTTTTTATTGCACTATATAAAATTTGTTCAACTATTGAATTTTTAATCAATGAACTGCATTAGGAATACTTGGACAACCTATTTGTACAACAATTAGGCTAGATGATTTTGTAACTTTCTTTTTGTTATTTACATACACATTCTTTCTTGACAATTGTAATCATCCTCTTTAATATAATCAATGATATATGTAATTGTTCATTGGTTCTAAGATCCACCGGTTCTCATTCTTCTTGATTCTCTATTTTTGTCCAAATTGCTTAATTAGAAGTAGAGAAATTAAAATGAAAAAAATATTAAAAAAATTTAAAACGATAATAGATTATGATTATGGGGAGATCGTAGTCTATAAATGATAATAAACTACAATTATTGGAAGAACCATAACCTATAAATGATAATAAACTAGTGTTATTGGAAGAACAATACTCTCAAAGTTGATAATAATTATGGTTCCAATTATAGTCTAAAAGACTTGTTTTAAACTATGGACTAATTTATAACCATCGAGTAAATCCTAAAATAGTTGTAGTCAATAATCTCGGTTGATGAATGTAAAATTTTTAACACATTCTTTCATGTTAATAATAAAATGAAAATATCAATAATGTGAGATAGATATTTTTAAGGTAATATAAAAACTGTATAATTAAAGAACATAGGATAAATTTAACAAACTTTGTTATAGAAAGCAACTCTAGTAATTTTAAAGGTAATGAAGGATATCTTCATACAGGATCGGATTGTTATTTAAGGGGAAAGATATACTCAATTAATTATGTAACTTTAGGGTGGTCACTCCTCATATATGCATTTACTCCAAGAGATTAATTGAGTGAAGTGGTAAGTGACTGCATCTGTATAAGTTTGAACATTCACTTAGTTATTTAGGTGAAACAAATTTAGGTTTTTAGAGAAAATTTTTAGTCCAGGAGTTTGATTTAGCTAGGGTACAATACAACATATAGACTTAAAAGTTATTTCTCCTTGGAATTGGAACGTCGTTTTCTCTGTTTAACTTCATGCAAAAAAACAAAACAAAACTTAAAAACTTGTCAATGTCGAATTTAAACGAGAGAAAGAAAAAGATAAGGGAGGCATAAATATTGTGGACATCATAGTGTTCTCTAATCAAATTTCCTTTCATTTTGGAAACTTCACTGGCCTTAACAATGTGTCCAAAAAATTGAAGAGGAAGGGTCTAGCAAGTTATGTACATTACAATAATCGTAAATAATCTTCATGTCACTTTCGTTTACGGTGTAATCCTTGTTTAGAAGCATGGCCAACTTGCAAGAAATTCCCAAACAGCACTTAAAGAACATTTATGATCCTCGATCAATCGTAGTCCGATTTAGGATGAGGATAAATATGTTTTGGTCAATGGTGTCCCTACATTGATCTTAACCTCAAAATCATTTTTTAATCGGCAAAATATATGTACTACTGATATGATCTTAACCTCAAAATCATTGTTTACCATGTATACAAGATCTTAGACAAAAACGTAGATCATAAGAAGTGCAAATCAAACGTGTTTAATATATTCACAGTACCTACCTTATCTAAAGAAATTCGCATTTACACCTAAAAGAAATTAGAGAACGAGAATGTTGGTTCAAATCTCTTCAATCGAATAACTTTTTAAAGTGTATATTAATAGCTTCATAGACATAGACCCTCTATGGTTTTTTTTACCTAACTCTCGACAATTTCTCCATCAAGAAATTAATACCATGCCTAACATACTTAAAATAGTTGCCTAAAACTCATCACGTTATCTGGTTGTGATTCTCCTAACCTTACTTTATGTATAAATAAAAGAAGTTTGACTCATTGTGAAAACTTTAGAACATGTAATTCGGAGAAGATCGAGGGAAAGAAGCATTATTAATATTAATTATTGTGAAATTAAGATGATAGGAACATGCTACGCTGGACCCCGCCAAAAGATAATTTTATTGTCCCACAATTGATGTTTTTTTCTTCTATATCAAACGTTCTGAAGCTCGACAATCTAATGCATTATCTTCACGCACGTGAAACTTGATTTTCAATTTGATTTTATTATTCGAGGGTATGAGGAAACAAAAGCAAACAAAATTGTACATCACAACAAGACATGCATTACTAAATAATGTGTGTGAGAATGTGATAATATCATATTATCCTATACCCGCATGAAAAGCTTTTAGGCCCACCTAAATATTTCATAATTTAACCGTAGAAATAGATAAGAAGTTTTCATTAGTCTATTCTGTTTTATAAAAGTTATTTTTTAGGAATAATAATAATAATAATTGATCGATAATAAATATAATAAATTCCTATCCTTTGAATGGTCTTTTAATATGAAAAACATACTTTTTTGTAGATCTAGTAATATCTATTTTACTGTTTAACTTTCATTGGACATAACATAGTGATAAGAATAAAAGTCAGCAACGTAACACGTTGAATACTAAAAGATGTGAAGTTAGATTAAGTAATAAGATGTTATACAATTATTGAACCAAAGTAGCCAATATGAGCTAGATTGAATAAGGTAAACAAAGTTGTTGAACAAAATAAGCCTAAGATGCTATTGGAATATGAGTGTGATTTATAGTATTTAAATGATGAAGACTCTGGTTGATAAACTTGATTAATCAGTTGATAAGCTTGATAGCTGACATCAGTTGTGATGATTTTGTAGCTAATTAATGAAAGTATTAGTGGATATGCATGATTGTTAAAGAATAAATCTATTAGTAGTGATAAAGGCCAAAGGCGTTAATAGAGATGATGAGATAATAAGAGTTTGCATGTTCACTCGATGATTTTAAGGATATATGTTTCTAATTCAGCTAGACTTTGAATAGGCCTGATCCCTTGAGGTTATCGTGTTGGGCTTAAAATACTTGGTTGAGGGAAAAAAAATTGTAACATCCTAATTTTTCACTTCATGAAATCTATAATTAATACAAATTACATAAGTTAAAATAAAACTTTATTCTTGTTTTATTGAAATTTTCAATAAAAAAAATCACTGTTTACACATAAAACTTTATTTAAAAGAAAAACATAAGACAAAAAAATTATCTCAAACATATTTTGGATATTGACTACTTTTTCTAGTGTTGTGCATCTTTCTCAACACCTACACAATTATGTGCTCTTATGATAATTACGATCATCGCAGTCAGGGCTGGCTCAAGGGTAAAGCAAGCACTGCTTTAGGCATCAAGGATAAGAAGACCTCAAAAAAAAAAATTTACTATTAATATTTCTCTATTAAATCAATTATAGAATTATGTTTAAGAAAAAAAGGCCTCAAATTTTGTTTTAGTACTAATTAATATACCTCTATTAAACTAATTATAAAATTATGTTTAAGATAAAAAAAGGTCTCACAAAAATATTTTATTACTAATATAACTCTATTAAATTAATTATAAGTTTATGTTTGAGAATAAAATTTAATTAAATTATTATTAGTGTATGTTAATTTTTATTGGTAGTAAAAATGATAATTAATGAGTTGAAACATTTTTTTAGTAAATTATATTTTTTTACAAGAAAGAGAATGATATTAGCTATCTTTATTCACTTATAATCAATCTTGATTCAATTTTCTTCTTTTATCTCTCTGTGACTTCTTTTACCTCTTCTTCCTTTATTTTGTTCTAATTGTCTTTTTTTCTAGGGTTTTCGCATATTACATCCCTTAAATCTATTGAATCTCATGTTTTTCGTGTGTACCAATTCTTTCAACCTCATTTATGGTTAGTATGTTTTTTCTTTCTATTTGATGTTTTGCAGTGCATATAAAAGAAAATATCAAGTATGCAATTGAGCTACAATACTGGAGCTAAGCCATGGAAGTAGAAAAGACAAGACAACATTATTTGACTTTTTGGCTAAACACAACAAATGGAGCTGAGCCTCGTGAGGAAACCCTTTTTGCAAGGAAACATGGAGCCCAAATCCATGAGGCTGAGCAACCAAGTAAACCCTTCCAAAAAGGAAAGGTCTCATGCTAAGCACCAAAACAATGGGCTGAGATGAGAAAGAAACCCACTTATGAAGTAGCCCTTGTGGCTGAGCACCAAAAGTTGGGCTGAGCACCGCCCCAAAATTTCTATAAATAAAGACCTTGGGTCTTTATTATAGGCATTGAATGGAGACCCAAAAATGTAGCAATAGGATAGAATGGGGTCTATGAGGCACGTGGGAGGTGCTTCCATTGTAAATCTTATGTATAGATGCTACTGGAATTACATTGTAATATTTTATGAGTAGTTGAACTTCCTTGTGTCTAGGTTTGATGTAATTAATTTTGATTCTATTCACTTGTACTTATGGAGTATTTATCTTTGCTTTCTTTCAATTGTTTGTGGTTGGATTTATGCTTAATGATGACATGATCACTCATCTATTTAACTGGTTTGGATTGAGTTGGAAAACTGATCTCAAATTGTGGTACAATCAAATCATCATACTTGTACTGGTGCGTATTTAAGTAGCTAGAGGGGATGCTGGAGAAAAGAGTCTTGCACATTAAAGAAAGGATTCATTCTACTAGTAGTTGAGGAATCACACTAGGTTTGAAGTCCTTAGGTTCTAGTGTATAGGAATGAACCTAAATCTACATAGAAAGAGTACTCCCAGGACATTGAATGTTTTGCATAGTAAATAAACATGATGGTAGTGGTGTAGTAGAAGAAGATGAGATGAAATGAATTTATAGCCCCTACTTCACTCAATCTATCTAATTATTATTATTATTATTATTATTATCTATTTTTACTTGCCTTCTTTATCACAAACCAAAAACCCAAAAATAAAAATACCAATATATTGACTAAATCCATGTGGATACGACATTTGTTGATACTACTACGTACTAGTACACTTGCTGGGAAATGGTTGTTGTGAAACAGTCATCAAGTTTTTTGCGCCGTTGGTGGGGATTTGGTTCAGGGATTTCGTAGATCTCAAAATTCTTTTTGTGAATATGTACGTACTTTGTAAATATCAGATCTCTCAAGCTTGAGTATTTCATTTTGTAAAGTCTTAATTTTCATTTTTGATTTGCTTTCACATAGATCTCACTTAAGAGATATATATTTCACTTTCTTGTTTGGAAATTTGTGTATTGTACCACTGGAATGGGATCCCATAGAGGAGACAATAGATCCATGAATCCTCTGAAATTATGTAGAATAATTCTACTGTAATTGCTGCTTAATGAAGGGAAACTTTTTCTGCTTAAAATGTGCTACTTGGTGTAATTTTGAAATCTGACAACTTTAACCACTTTGCTTGTCTGATGCATAACTTTCACCATAGGCATCCAATTGAGCGAATTCTATTTCTATGCATTCGTGATTCAATTATCTTTAATTTGAATGCTATAACATATTTTTTGGAGGTCTGTAGAAGGTGCAGTAAATTTTCGAATTTGCCAGACGAGCAGTAGAGGACATCATTGACCTTTGTTGCTTGTTTGATGCATAACTTTATCCAAAGTGATCCAATTAAGCTGATTCTTTTTTCTATGCATTCTTGATTCAATGATGTTTAATTTGAATGTAAAAACAAAAATTGGAGGTATGTTGAAGATGTGCAATTTATTTTTAAATTTTCCAGATGAACTGTAGAGGACAACTTTACCTTTGCTGCTTGTTTGATCATAACTTCCTCCATAGATATCCAATTGGGTTGATTATTTTTGCATTAAATTCCTGATTAAAAGATCATTAATTTTAATGCTAGAACATATTTTTTCAAGCTTTGTGGAAGGTGTAGTTTTGAAAATAACATACAGGTTGCAAAAGTGCTAATTCTGATTTCTGATTTCAAGTATTTTTCAAAATTTTTAGTTTGGGAAATAAGGTGCTGTGATTTTTAGTCCAGATTTTGGTGTTGAAATTGAAGGAAAAGATGAAGGAAACTGGACACAATCCTTATGCCTTGATGCAATCAATAGAGGCACGAGTATATCAATGCCAATTTTGGTGCAAAACAAACAAATTCTAGGAATTTTGAACTTCTACTTTATTGGGAATTATTTTGCATAAAATTTGATCTTTGAACACTTTAAAAAGCATAAGCAAGTACAAGGTTAATAAATATAAAAAGAAACATCTTATTTAACAAGTGAGATGATTGATTAAATAGATATATAGATGACATAATCATCATTTGAGATTTTGCTGGGTGGGCCTTGTGCTTTAAGGAGATTTTGCCTTGCACCTAAGACCTATACCTTTTTCCATATTTCTCATTTCACATGTAGCAAGAAGAGTAGAAACTAAACCTGCATTTCTTAACTTCGTTCTTCATATTTATTATAGGAAAAGATTATGAAGACTTATGACCTCACATATGGATGTTGATCAACAAAGGGAATTGAACTAGGGGGCTTTGAATCCTTGACTAGCACTTGAAAGACATAACTAACCAGTACTTAAGCTATCCAAACAAGTCAAGGACTTGAACCATAAGCATAAATTGCTAGTAGTGAAGCTGGTTATCAATTCCCTCAATTTGCCAGTATTGAAGTTGGCCATCAACTTGCTAGTACTAAAGTTGGCCAAGTAGTCAAAGAACTAAAACCATTATAAAAAGGGATATTGATGCCTCTAAATTTTAAGATGAGAAGTTCTTTGACAAGGTGGTTCGATCTAGGAGCTAAACAGAAGATCCAGATGCAAAGGAAGATTGAAACCACAAAAAAATAGAGTTCTTTTTAAAATTTTTGCACCTTTTAATTTTTTGTTTTCAATTGCAGTTTTTAATTTTCTAACATCTTTTGGTAATGCATACAAAATTTTTCTTAACTTTTGGTTGGAACAAGAACTAAGGAGAAAAGTCAAATTTTGGATGCAAGAGTAGGTAAAACTTTGGGAATACTAGTGCTTAAATGATAGAGCAACAAAGCTAGTAGAATCATAGTTGAAAAATCAACATGGATGAGTGTACCTAAGTAGTGAGAGAGACTAGCCAAACACTAAATTGAGAGCTGAGTGAAAACACCTTGACGAACTGACACTAGTTTTTGTTTCAATTCTCTGAAAACTGTCTAACACAAGAAAAAGCAAGGAAATGATTAAGACATGTTCTTTGTTGAATATTCATACCCAGAGCCAAATAACCTACCTTGAATTGAATTTCAATATCATTTTTGAACCTTTGCCTCACAAATACACATCTTAGCCCACAAAAGTAAATATCCCACCTTTTCTCATTGATAAGGAGGATAAAAATAACATGTGTGTTGGAATAAAAAGGAAAGGATGAAGGCTAATTGAAAAATTGCCCTAGGAAAAGAAAAATGCAATCCAAAGGGTTGAGAAAAAAAATCTGGTGCAAAATATAAAAGTGAAAAGAAAAAAAAGGAAAGAAAAGTTCATCAGAATTGAAATGCATAAAAAGAGGCAGTAAAATAAAGCTAAGTTGAATGATGTTGAATGACTTATGATATGTACATGCTGTTTTGACTCTTTTTTATCATTGAGTCTTGCTTGTCTTATAAAACAAAGTTCCTTCACAACCTAGCCAAGATACAAGCTCTAGAAAGACCATAGTGATCCATGCTTATTGTGTGTAGATAATACTTGGAAATGAGATACAAAATCAAATGATAGCTTGCAAGTTTGTTTGGGGCGTAAGATACTTAAGATGGGGAGTGCATTCATATAAACCAGATTGAAAAACATGAGTGAAAACCTATGTTGGTTCCCAAACTATGAACTACTTTGAGTTGGTATTGGTTAAAAAATGGATGGATTCTTTTGTTGTTGCCTCTCTTGCATTCAACATGTTAAAACTAGTCCTTTAAAAACCTATGAAACTCATCATTTTGTCATTCTGTCTTGTTCTACTTTGCTTGAGGACAAACAAAGAGCTAACGTGGGCTGTTGTGATAAGTGTTAAGAATAAGTAAATTTTCCATTTGAAATTCACACTTATCATGAATTAAATGGGGCTATTTGTGTACAAAATAAACCTCATTAGCTTAAGATACATAATAAGGTATTTAGAATTGAAGTTTTATGAATTATAATGATATTTTGTTGTTTCACTGTGAATGTAAAAGAAAATATTAAGTATGTAGTTGAGCCACAATACTCGAAAAGACAAGACAACATATTTTGACTTTTTGGCTTAGCACAACAGATGGAGATGAGCCTCATGAGGAAGCCCTCTTTGCAAGGAAACCTAGAGCCCAAATCCATGAGGCTGAGCAACAAAGAAAACCCTTCTAAGAAGGAAAGGTCTCATGCTAAGCACTAGGGCAAGGGGCTGAACTGAGAAGGAAATCCACTTGTGAAGTAACCTTGTGGTTGAGCACCACCAAAAAATTTCTTGAAATAAAGACCTTGGGTCTTTATTATAGGCATTGAGTGGAGACCCAAAAATGTAGCAACATGATAGAATAGGGTCCGCGAGGCACATGGGAGGTGCTCTTAGTGTAAATCTTATGTGTAGATGCTTTTGGAATTTCATTGTAATATTTTATGAGTAGTTGAACTCCCTCGTGTCCAGGTTTGAGGTAATTAATTCTGATTCTATTCACTTGTACTTCTTGGGTATTTATCTTTGCTTTCATTCAATTGCTTGTGGTTTAATTGATGCTTAATGATTATAGGATCACTCATCTATTTAACTGGTTTGGATTGAGTTGAGAAACTGGTTTCAAACTATGGTCCAATCAAATCATCATACTTGTATTGATGCTTATTTAAGTAGCTAGAAGGGATGCTTGAGGAGAGAGTCTTGCACATTAAAGCAAGGATTCATACTACTAGTAGTTGAGGAATCATACTAGGTTTGAAGTCTTAGGTTCTAGTGTATCAAGAATGAACCGAGATTTACATAGAAAGAGTACTCTCAGGACATTCAATGATTTGCATAGTAAGTAAACAAGATGGTAGTGGTGTAGTAGAAAAAGATGAGATAAAATCAATTCATAGCCCTTACTCCACTTAATCTATGTAATTAGTATTATCTTTTTTTACTTGCCCTCTTTATCACAAACTAAAAACCCAAAATTAAAATTCCAATATACTTACTAATTCCCTGTGGATACGACACTTGTTGATACTTGTCGGGAAATGGTTGTTGTGAAACAGTTATCACTATTGCACCTAACATCTAAATGAGATGAAGGAATCATGTCCTAAGGGATTATATGGGGAAATTATTGATAGTCTACTTTGATGACATCCTTGTGTATAAGAAAAGTCTTCATGAGAATTTAGGTCATTTGAAGGTTGTTCTCTCCACTTTAAGATACAACCATCATTTTTCAAACAAAGAAAAGTTCACATTATGTGAAGATAGTGTTGTCTTTCTAGGATTCATAGTCAATAAGCATGATGTTCATGTTGATCCCACAAAAGTTCAAGCCATTCAAGAGTGACCCACTTCCTAAAATGTAGGATAAGTTAGGAGTTTTCATGGGTTATCATCCTTCTAGAGCACTTTTTTGGTGTTTTAGAGCACTTTGTTTGGGAGCTTTCTCTTCTTTATTTTATGTTTTTAGAGCATTTTCTTATTTTCGTCTAAAATTCTTAGTTTTAGTTAAAACATATTAAAAAGAGTGTTTTAAGAGTGAAATTTTGTATGGTGTGTTTTGGGTTCCTGAGGATTAGTCTAGTATATAGTTTCCTTGACTTTATATTTGAACTAACCTCTATTAACTTTCCTAACTTCATCTTTATTATGTCTTTCCAAAAGTTTAGAACTTAAAGAAGAAGATATGGTTGAGCCTAGTAGTCGATGAGTCAAAAGAATAAAAAGAACAAAGTCAAAGTTCATCCTAGGTGGCATTGAATAAAGGATTCATTGAATAAAGGAGCCTTAAAATATTAGGAAATTCATTTTATCTAGAAAATAGAAAAAATAATCATTCATGTAATTTCTTTTCTTTAAATAGATCTAGGAGGATAGAAAACATACCATCAACCACCACCATTTCATCGAAACAATCATCCATTCACATAGTTTTTGTATGAAGTTTTTCCTAGAGATTAAGAGTAGTTGATTGTTGGAAAAGGATTGGAGAATCAAGTCTACAATGTGAGCAAAAGTTCCTTCAATCCTACTCTACTGATTGTAATCCTTGAACTCTTTTTTGTACTCGATTTAAATTCAATGAAAAATTCCAGATTTCATATCTTGCCTTTTGTTCAGTTTCTGGTTTCACTACCAACAATTTTTATTTTTAATACTTATTTTAGATTTTTGTTTTACATTTTCCTCCACTATTATATACCCATTTTTCAGGTTTTGGTCTAATGATTGAATGGTTTCGATCTTTTTATTTTATATAGGATTAGGTTTGGATTTAAATTTGATCTCTAAGAGTAGAATGTGACCAATTCATTCTATATTGCAGACCAGGAATCAAATTAAAGATCAGACCCATTCAAACAACATTCAAGTTCTTTTTTTCGGAGATTAAACCTATTTTCTATATTTTTTCCTATGTCTTTATGTTTTAGTTTTTCTAGTTTTCTATGCATTATTCATTCTATTTTCGTGCCATGATATCAATTTCATGTATGATAAATTGCATTTTAGAAATTTACAAAATTTTTCTTTTGTTGTTAAAAATTTAGTTAATGATGCTTGGTTCATAAATTCATATTTCTTCTTTTTTCTTGATTTAATTTCTAAGTATAGGATTATTTTAAAGAACTGCAATTTAACCACTTGATTCAATAGGTTCTCATGAACTAAAGTGGATCCATGAATTTGAAATATAGACCAAGAACCATGTTTTGGCCTTAAAAAAATCATTTTTATTATCTCACAATCCATATGATGATTTCTAGTTTTAATGTTGTTTTGACCAATTTTAATTGATTCTAATATGCTTCCATGATTCTTGATGTGTCTTGATAATTAGTTTCACGTTTGGTAGTTTAATTCCTCAACGTCTCAAAAGTTAGGTAATATAGTTACATTTTCCCATCATTTGTTTTTTCATTTTAGTTGTATTATTAATTTTGTGATTTTGGGATTATAGTGCATTGTTATGAATTCTAGCAAGCTTTTTTTAGTGTATTGAATCATGCAAGAACCATCAATTACCTCATTCCATGCATTTTATAAATTTTAACCCATTGTGTAGATTTTAGGTTTTCTAGTCTAGATTGCATTAGGTTTTTCATTATGCATTAGTCCTTTTCATATATTATATATTTCAGCATTTCATTAGAATCATATTAAACATGTTTAGATGTTAGGATCATGTATCCATGTAATGTTGCACATTTAGAACCACATTTGCAAAATTCTGCATAAAACGAGTATAGTTTTCTTTGTTATGAAATTTGTTCTAACTAGTGATTTTGTGAATTTGTGATTGTTGGGAATTTCTGAGCACTTATTATGTATATTTTATTATATAAACTTGTTCACGACATTTACAGTGTATAAAATATAGTTTAAGCAAGTTTCCAAAATTTCATCCATTATGTAGTTCTTTGTTTTAAAAGTTTGTTTGCATCATATTACACATGTTGAAATCTCAAAAACAACATTTCATGCATAACATATAATAAAAACACAAAATATGGACATGTACCAAATGTTGTCAAATCCTGTTTTGACTAGTTTGTTGTCAAGTTTGCTTTAACTAGTAAAATTGTGTTTCCATCATATTTGATCATGTTTAGGCACTACATTTGCATACTTAGGCATTACATCAGTTCTAAGATTTTGCATAATCATAGTTGTCATCAAAAACTACTTTTTGTGCATTTGTTGTTTAGTTTGGTTTGGCACATGATTTTGAGTATTTGAAGCTTTTACTTCTCTTTAATCATGAATTTTACCAAGTTATACATATATAAACTTGTGTAGGTCATTTACATTTCATTAATCTAATTTAACTCATTCACACATTTTATCAAACTCATTTACACAGTTATCACTTTTCTATTTTTCATTTTGGAGCATCTTTCATTCATGTTTCTTTATAGTTTTACATGTTCATTCATCCTATTAGAGAATTCATACAACATTCACATAGTCATTTGATTATTTTTCCTTTCAAAATCCTTCAAATAATTTGTTCCAGTAGTGTATTTTCGATTTAGTGTTTTTAATCTTTTTTCTTGACTTTATTGTATGGTTCTAAAGTATAGTGTACATTTTTTTACTTTCACCTTTGTTTGATTCATTTTTGAGTGATAATTGGGCATACTTTACCTATAAAATTGTACAATTCATTGGGGGGAAACACATATTTTTTTAGCCTTTATGCGACAAAATGGACTGCTAACACTCTATTTTCTCATTTATAGTGTTGTTAAGTCCGTTCTTTTTAGGTTTCAGTTTATTGTTATGTGCTGCTATGATTGTTTTTAATATTTCTCTCATGGTCTCTAGTTTTTGTTTGATGAATCCAAAGGGGAAGAAATATTTAGTTTGGCTTATATTTGGTTAATGTTATTATATCTGGTTGATGTTATGTAATAGGAGGGGAGAGTTAAATGAATTGGTCTTTTATGCATATTTGTTATCCTTGTGTTTTTGTTTTGTAATTGATATTTCAAGTTTATAGAGGATGTTGGTTTCATCAAATCAGGGGGAGAATGTTGTTCTAAAAAGACTTGAAGATTTGATGAATCCTTGAAGCTTGAATACTTGTTCCATCCTTTCTTAGCCTTAAGGTTTAGTGGTTTAATGTGTGTTTCTTGTAGTTATTTAGTTTGTTAAATAAGTGTTTAATAGGTTAAATTTCTTTTACATATAGATATGTGATAAACATACCAAATTAACTAAAATAATAATCAATCAGTTCATTTCACTTATTTAAGTGAAATTAATCGATTGACAATTACTGTTAATCGATTTAATATGTCAGTCAGTATAGTCTATATGTTATCTAGTTATCTTTGAGGTGTGTTATTCTTCTAGAGCTAAGAAAAACACGTTAAAAAAAAATTCATTCACCGCACTTCCTTAGAGAGAACCAAAGATATTGTATTCTGTGATTGTTTGTGAGGATTTGGAGTTGTAATTAGACATCTAAATTTTGTCACTACTATTTTTCGTTGTATTGTTTGCGGGTTCTGGTGTGGTTTCATTGTTCTAAGAAGGTATTATTCTTGTGTTGTGTGTGCTTCATAAGTGAGTCGAGAAGTTTATATTTTGTAGTTGTCTTTCAAAAGATGTGTTTGTAAGGATTTTGTAATTTCTTGATGTAGTGGAAAGTTAAGGTCAGGTTGCTTTGGCTAACTAGATTTAGTTCATTGTGATTCAACCAATATAAAAATTTCTTTCTACATTGATTTAATTGTTTCTGTAGATTTTTTTTATATCTCATCTTATCAACAAAATATATAGTTTGAATCTTTGAAAGCAAATTTGGTTGTAATCAAGTGACCAATTGATAAATTTGATTAATTCCTAACATCATGATCGATCTCCGATAAAAAATCACTTGTATTTGTCAAAGGCTAGTTGTGTAATACTAATCTAGATTATTTTCCAGTATATTAATTGGTTGTTTGTTCATTTCAATCAGTTAAAAAGTATGATCCAAGAGAAGTACACTTAAGTATCCTTGGTCAATTTGAATTCTTCGAAAAATTGACATTTTTGTGTGAGTAAAAAATCTTGGTGTTTCATGTTCAAAAGTATAATATGGGTTTATGGCTTGTAAAATTTTGATAATAGTGGAAAACAGGCTCAGGTTGAGTGAACCAGTATAAAAATAGTTGTCCAATTCTTTTTCCCTCATCTTGCTCACTTTAAGAAAATCAAGCAATCAATCTTTGTTGTGTTGGCATGCATTTTTGTGTAATCTGATAGTGTAATATGGTTAGAAATATTGTTTAGAACGAATCTTGTGCGAGAAAGCATCATGTTTGAGTGAGATTCGCAAATTCTGAATGATTTCTCAATATTTTAGCCAATGGTTTTGAAAATTTAATCTGATGATTCATTAGTATATAAATAGATTAACGTGTTGTTTTTATTTTTGATCGGTTGATAGTGTATTGTCTTTTACCTTTTGTATTCGAATTTTGTGGTCTAATTGATTCAAAGAATAGGGATCTTTTTCTTTCGAAAATTTTTATATAGCCAATTCAACCCCATCTCCTTCTTGGCTTAAACCACCATTTCATTACTAACACATACTTCAACACAAATCTTAAATTTCCCATCACAAAAATCTCAAAAACTCCTTACAACACTACACTCAATCTCCATCTATCACACCCTTTTTGAATTACAACAACCACAAATTTTAAATAATCACTCTTTTATTCCAAAGTCAAACTAAAGGCAGAAATAAGTGCCTCCCTAAAAGCCAATATCTCAAATTAATAATCTCTCAAATTTGAAGGACCAAGAAAGTGAAACGTAAAATATAACAACTGTGCAAAATATTTTTCTCTAACCATAAACATCCAATCACCAATCTCAATGGTCAAAGTGAAGAATTGTATGTCAAGAATATTGTAAAAATTTTAGCCCGATCCAATGGTTAACGAAGCGAGAATCATAATTTTACTAAGACAACTTGGAACACAAAAAGAAAGTGGCGCCTATCGCCCTTTAAAACATATATCTTTTCCTTTTGTCCCTATTCATCATAATTTGTTATCCAAAACTTGATATAATCCTTCAACTTAAATCATGCACTAACAAGGACATTTAAGAGATGAAACAAATCCTCACATACTTGTACCTATTCTAGCCTCGTTCAATTTTTCTAAAAAAATATAGCTAGAATTTGATGTATTTGGTGTAGGCATATGTGTTGTGTTGTTGCAAGGAGGTCACCTAATTTCTTATTTCAGTGAAAAACTTTGTGGTGCCTCCTTCAAGTACCCCCCTATCATAAGGAGTTTGATGCTTTGATGTATGCCCTTCAGACTTAGGAGTTTGTCATTCATAGTGATCATAAGTCATTAAAATATTTGAATGGCTAACACATGTTGAATAAGAGACATGCTAAGTGAATGAAATTCTTAGAACAATTTCCCTATGAGATTAAGTTCATGAAGAGTAAAAGTAATATTGTGGCTAATGCCTTATCAAGGAAGCATACTTTGTTTCCAAAATGAGGAGCCCAATTACTTAGATTTGATGACATTCCAGAAATGTATGCTTAAGATTATGAGTTTTCCTCCACCTATGTTGAATGTTTAGAAATAGCATAAGGGGTTTTTATGTGGCTAAGGGCAACTTGTTTAAAGAAGGAAAAATTTGTATACCCAAAGGTACATATAGAAAGCTCATAGTCAAAGAAACACATGAGTGGGACTTTTGGGCCATTTTGGGGTACAAAAGACCCTTAGTTTGCTTAAAGAAAAATTCTTTTTGCCCTATATAAGGAAGGATGTCCAAATACATTCTCATAGATACATCTCATGTTTACAATCTAAGTCTAAGACAATGCCTCAAGGACTTTAAACCTCCTTGTTTGTTGCTTAAACTCATTGGAAAGATATTAGCATGGACTTTGTTCTTGGTCTTCCAAAAATCCAAAGGGGTTGTGATTCAATTTTTTATTGTGGTAGATTGTTTTAGTAAAACGAAACATTTCATACCTTACCAAAAAGTGGACGATGTAAGTAATATTGCTAGGCTTTTCCTTTAAAGATGTCATGAGACTTCATGTAATACCCTGCACCATAGTGTTAGATATAGTGTTAACACAACTGGATTTTATTAATGAAGATTTGATGAAGATATTGCATAGAGACATGATGAGGTTATGATCAATTGGTGAAGACTTGACTAAGTAATGAAGACTTGAAGAATATGGTGTGTTGATTAAGCTTGATGTGTGCTTAATCTAGCTAATACATGAGGATCTTGAAGCTTGAAGATTAAAGCTTAACATGAAGACAATTTGAGATAAAATATATGTCTTGTGTTTGGTTGCAATCTTTTAATATGTTAAATGGGTTTTTAACAAGTTAATATGTTAACTGTTATAAGTCTGTTATTAACACTTTCTATCAACTGAATTATCATTCAATCAGCTGATTTCACAAGTCAAGTGAAATCAACAAATTGAACAGATAAATTAACTTGTTGAATATGTTAACAGGCAGAGAATAAAGTATAATTTTTTAGAGAGATCAGTAATATAAGACCCGAGAAATTTAAATAAATAATAATTAATTAATTACCAATAATTGTGGGTTAGAAGTACCTCTAAGAGATTTATATTGTTAAGTCATGGGAAAGGAACAATATTAGCTCAAGTGGTTGAGAGTACTTGGTTGTGTGGAAGGATTTGGGTTTGAGTCTTGTGTATGCCATTAGTGTGGTGTTTTAATTGTTGCTTTATCTTGCACGTCTGTTTTGGTTGTGGGATGTGAATTATCATTTTATGTGTGCATGAATTGGCATGAAACAAGTGTTGATTTGTTGGTTGTGCATTTGCTTGATAGATTGGAAGGATGTGACTTCGAACCTTGGCTAGCCATGAGTAGTTCCTTTTCACGTTTAGTATTTTTGCCAATTGGTGGAAAACTTAGAAACTTTAAAAATTCTCTGAGAAACTAAAAGGGTAGAGTGGTGGCAGTTGTAGTGTAGTAAAAACTAAAGTAAATGGCCATTAACCCTTAATTTAAATTATTTTCGCTTTTATTATTATTTTTTATTTATTTTGGGCTGAAAAATGAGGGAGAGGGGAGTTTGAATGAGAAACCAGAAGGTCATTGATTACGACAGGAAGGAGAGTAAGAGAGAATAATGAAATTCTGACCTAGGGAGAGAAATTAAGTGCTAGAAGGGAGTCTTGGAATGAAGGCAAGGATTGAGGCTTTGGGGATAAGGAAAAATCACTAGGGTCTCATTTGGAGCAAGGAATCTGGGTAAGGGGAGTTATTGTAAGACCCAGGAAAAATTAAATAATTAATTAAGTAATTATTGGATAAATGTGGGTAAGGAGAACCTTTAAAGTAATAAATGCGGAGTGTATAATGTGGAAAAGTACTAGCTCATGTGGTTGAGAGTCCTTCGATTGTGTGAGAGGACTTGGGTTCGAGTCCTATGTATGTTATTTTTGTGTGTTATTAAATTTGTATTATTTCTGTGTATATTAAAACGTGTTGGAGGTTTTTGATGATTATTGAATTGTATTGGGTAGTATGAAATATGAATTGGTTGCATTGGTTAGGCATTGAGTTGGCATGTGCATGGGTGTGGGTTCAAACCTTGGGAGACCCAAAGGAAACTTCATTTTTGTCAT
>Ga0214544_1008185_pt1 | contig 17657 bp, 11 predicted proteins | sample CNSS3metaG_FD_160074 | JGI IMG/M metagenome (GOLD analysis project Ga0214544, IMG submission 160074) | Root nodule microbial communities from cowpea collected in UCLA plant growth center, Los Angeles, California, USA - CNSS3 | ecosystem: Host-associated > Plants > Roots > Nodule | place: USA... | reverse complement strand
GTGAAAGGAACCTTCACATCTAGATAGCTTGCTATCTTAATGTCCAGTGGGGATTTCACTTAGCTTTCTTAATCAACTCACACCATATTCAATATTCTTAAAAAGGAACAAGATAATCCTTCATCAGGGCCCAATGACCCGAATGGGCCCAACGATCCGGAAAATTCGAGTGAGCCCAATGACCCAAACGTGGTAGGCGGGCCCAATGACCTGATGAGCCAGGTGGGCCCGAATACCCGAACGAGCCAGGCAGGTTCGAAGATCCAAACGGGCCAAGCAGGCTCGAAGACCCGAACAGGCCAAGCAGGCCCGATGACCTGAATGGGTCAAGCGGGCTTGAAGAACCGAACGGGTCAGGCAGACCCAAAGACCCGAACGGGTCAGGCAGACCCAAAGACCCGAACGAGTCAGGGGGACCCAAAGACCCGAACGAGTCAGGGGGACCCAAAGACCCGATAGGGTCACGCAGACCCGAAGACCCGAACGGACCAAGCGGGACCACTGACGAAAATAGGTCAGGTAGCCCAAAGACTCGAACGGGTCAAGCAAGCCAGAGACCCTGACGGACCCGACGACCCGGACGGGCATGACGAATCGAACGGGCCCGACGAACCGAACGGGCCCGAAGACTCGAATGGGGCGGACGACCTAGATGGGCCCGACGACCTGGACGGGCTTGATGACCCGGACGGGTCTTACGACCTACACGAGCCTTACGACTCGGATGGGCACGACGACACGAACGGGCCAGACGACCTGGATGGGCTTGACGATCCGGACGGACCTGATGACTCGGAAGACCGAGACGGTCCCGACGACCCGTTCGGACGACCTAACGACCCGGATGAGCTTGACGACCTACATGGGCCTTACGACCTAGATGGCACGACGAAATGAACGGGCACGTCGACCCGAACGGTCCCTACGACCCATACGGGCCCGACGACCCGAACATGCCCGATGACCCGGATGGGTCCGATGATCCGGACGGGCCTAACGACCTTGACATACCCCACGACCCAAACGGGCCCTACGACTCGAACGTGCCCGACTATCAGATTGGGTCCATTGTTTGGATGGGTCTGTTCGGGTCGTCTGGCCCGTCCGATCGTCGGGCCCATTCGGGTCGTTCGGCCCGTTCATGTCGTTGAGCTTGTTCTTGTTGTCGGGCCCGTCTGGGTTGTCCGGCCCGTCTGGGTCGTCGAGCCCGTTCAGGTCGTCATGCACATCTGGGTCGTCGGGCCCATCCGGGCCTTAATGACACAAGTTTTAAAAAAATCAATTTAAATTTCTTTTATAAAAAATGGATTCTGGATTTTGAACTTGATCTAAATATTTGGATTGGATTTAAATCTTGATCCAAATATTTGGATCTGGATTTTAAAAAAATCCAAACTACTTTTGCTAAAAATATGGATTTCGGTCAAAAATCTAATCCAATTATTTGGATCTAAAATAGATGTGGATTGGATCTTTAAAAATCCAATTCATGCCCACCCCTGATATAAATGTGCTAACAGTTCCTCATTACATTGCCTTTGTCTGTTATTCTAGTCCACAATAGTAAGAAAAAGGTGCAATTCCATTGCATATATAATTTTTATAATGAAAATAATTGTCTAAGTGAATTGATAACAAAATCTTGACATAAACTTATATTTTCACCTGATCATAAAAAAAGTAGTACCTCAACTTTACAGTCAATATAATTGATTAAAATAAATCAACCATAAAAATTAAAAAAACAAATTATGTTTGAGTAGATGAGTTTACGTTTAAGGAATTATAATACCATGAATTGAAAGTTTTTAATTCCAAGTAACCTCAAAAAAAATTCTTATTTCAGAAAGGAAAATCAACCACTCACATTCTTATTGAAATAACATACTAATAGGAAAATGGGTTGTTCAAATCTTAAATGAAACAGACACTACATTTGCTTCAAAAGTACTTCATAATTAATCTATGTACTTACCATACACACATTGAGTGCTCAAAAAATATCATGACAATTACCAACTGAAATGATAATAACTACTCATTCATAAACACAAATTTTACTTCTTTAGAGTAAGAAGTCCACTTTATAAACATATTACAGTTAACAGATCAAAAAATTCACTTAATCAATTGTTATCATTACACTGTTTTTTCTTTGCATCAATTCTTCCATAAGTCGCTGGCTTATTGTAAACACAATAAGAAGACTGAAAAGCATGTCACTAAAATGACTCCAAGAATAATACACGTAAGAGAAACAAGAGTTTGCCATATTAAAAAAAACTACAACATATGGATGGGATAATGAACTCATTTGACCTGATGATGGGTTTCGGTGGGGTAGTTTCAAATTTATGGACAAAATTACCACCAAACTACTCTAAACCAAACTCCACAACTTCATTATTTCTACAATGGAATAGCTTTGCTCACTCACGCAAACAAAACACTATGCAAGTTCACTCCAAAGCTTGTTATAGTGGCTAGATTTAGTTCACTATGCAAGTTAAAAACAAGGACTAAAATCAAAGTCTTATTAAGCATAGAATTAATCTAAAAGGAGTAATTGAAATCCCTCCCTCCCTCTAACATGTCCACAAAAAAAATTCATGTGAACAACCATGGAAACCTATAAACCACACAATAATGTCGACCTTTAGATTCTTCATCAATTCCAATTGACCCACTACTTGTGCACCTCTTGAATTCAATTTTGAATAGAAAAATTCAAAAAAATGTTCACCTTAAACCCTATAAAACTCAATAATCTCAAAAGGGGCACTCCTTTTCACCCTTTCCACTTACAAAAACCTACCCAATAAAACATTTCGCAACAATAGAAATCACATTACATGGTGACGAAATGTAACCTGGAGCTTTCAACGGTACTTGTAGTTGAACCTTTTGTTGGAGCTTTCAGCTTTCTATCTTTGCAACGTAGACGCACACGAGTGTTGACGAAACGCAGACACACATGAGTGTTGAAGAAACGCAAACGCGAACGAGTGTTGACGATACGTAGACGAAAAGCACGATTGCGGCAGAAACGAATGAACGATGATGAAAATAGAATGGGCATGAAAGAAATACAATGGCGTTGATGAAGAAGGGAATGTGAGGGCATCGCACACAAGTGTTGACGAAATGAAGATGGAAAGCAGGAGTGCGGTAGAAACAAACGTCGATGCAAATAGAATGGAGATGACAATAGAATGTGCGTTGATGAAGAAGGGACTACGAAGGCGGTGCAAATCAGTGTTGACGAAATGAAGACCGAAAGAAAGAATGGCGCTGATACGAACGTTGATGTAGAAAGAATGGGCACGACAATAGAGTGGACGCTAGCAAAGAAGGAATGTGAGGGTGCCAATTTTTTTTAATTAATAAAAGGATCGGAATAGTAGATAATGTTTGTTGAATTACATGCTCTCTATTTGTATCTCAATACATGGCACTTATTTCTACGAGCGCTCTCTTTTGATCTACTAAAATTAAAAAAAAAATATAGATAACGCTTATATAGGAAAACACTTTCTATGTAAAAAAAAATAGATAACACTTATTTTATGAAGCGCTATCTTTTGGTTTTGTATTTCTACAAAAAAGCACTTAATTAAAAAAGTGCTTTCTAAAATGTGCTATCTATTGATAGTTTTGGCGTAGTGCTACTTAATGGCTAATTATAACTGACATTGTGTCAACCCAAAAGTAACCTAAAAGCATTCAGCTATGCATCCTCTTGGTCTCCCAAAGGCTAATGACTAAGTTACCAATTGGTCCATTATTACAACTTGAAATAAAACCAAACTAGAGCCCATTAATTGATTAACCAAAAACATAATTTGGTGATGAGTGCGTATTTTTGCCCTCATTTAATGTTTAATTATGGGTATTTAATTGAATTTGTGTGCTTAAAGAGTGATTTAATTCACAATTATGATAATTAGGCTATTTGAACCTGTGTGATAAAAATGTCTTAAAAAGTGATTTTTATCTACATAAATTATTTTGGGATATTTTAACATTTGTTGATGCAGCTGAAGTTAAGATTAAGCTCATTCAAGGTGGGAAAATAAATGATTGAAGTTACAAACCACTTTTAAATAAGGCTGAAATTAGCAAGTTCTGGAAAAATCGCTTTTGCACCCCATACATTACTTATAGACTCCTCTCTTTCTAAATGGGCTACAGAAAACCTACTTCTACACCCCTAAATTTGTCTATTTTCACCCCTCTTTTCTCTCATAAACTAGATGCATTCAGATCATGCCATGTGGCAATCCCCACTTTTTAAATCTGTCCAATTAAAACATTCCATGTGGCAAAAATCCTTGCACTAAAAAGCTTTCTAATGGAAGGATGTCACGTCATTGTCTTCAACCCTAGCCTCTTCTCCCAAAGAGAAACCCTAGGTTAGCCACCATCCTAGACGGCGACGCACCAATCACGACAGCAGACCTCCGTCACACCATCCTTCACGTTGCCAACCACCATGGAATCACCATGCTCGTCGGGAAGGAGATGAACAACCACCACAAGAGTTGGGAACAAATCGCGAAACCATTGTCGTGTCGCCATGAGCAAACCATCATCACCACAGATCTGCAACTGCACCATGAACGAACCTCCACAGATCTGAAAACGCGAACCTGCACGAAGATCATAGCAGCCACCCAAGTTCCATCACTACAGTGAGCACATAACGCACAACTTCATCTTCACCGCAGAAAAGCTACACCGGAGAACGCAACAGACGTCAATGCAGCAGCCACCATTGCTGAACGCGCATCATCACGCACCTGCAACCTTGCCGAAAAACGCGTAGCAGCAGCACAAGTGCCTCCTCACCTTGACAGTAACCTGTGAGCCAGTGCATCGCGCACCAGATCAGACCTACAACAACGCATCCATCGCAACACCATTCACGTTCCACCATTCATACAGATCTATACTGGCGCTACAACTAGTCATGACTATTGCCAACAAACCTGTAACAGCAGCGAAAACGCAATCCAGGTGCCACCGTCGTTTCCATGGCAGGAGCGAGGAGCAAGCTCATCCTCCATTACACCTGCAGACACCCTAATTCTAGAGAGAGAAAACACACTACCACATGTTAGTCTCTCATGGACACTGAAATTGTCAACAACTCCAATTTAGTCAAGCGTTCAAAAACTGGTCAAAGTTGGTCAAATGAGAGGGGTTTAACTACAAATATTGATATTTTTGGATGTCCCAGCAAATTTGGACTATAGGATTGAAAATGGCTTATTTAGAAAATTAATGCAAATATTATTTGGTGATAATTTATATGATATCTTTAAATAATTAATTTATTTAATTATATCATAAATTAGTAACCAACTATATTTGCCAAATATTTTTAAAATTAACTATATCTCCAAATATTTTTAAAATCACTATAAAGATAAATAATATTTATCTTTATTTTAAAATATATTTAAGAGGTTTTAGCAATCGAAAAGCCTAGTCCAAGTCCTATATAAAGAGACCAAGGGAGTAGAAGAAGAAAAAGCTCGGGACTTCGAAGTTTTGGAACCCTTAGGGGGGCCTAATTTTGTTTCCTTTCTCTATATTCTTCTTTCTATTTTTATTTTACTTTTGCATTTTATGGATTGCTAAACTTCTTGGATTGATTCCATTGTAATTCCATTATGGATTCTGAGGTTAGATTGAAATAATTTCTTTGTTTTTTTTATTATTGTTGAGGTTTTCATTCATCTATGTCTTTTATCTTTGAATCACATAAAAAGTAATGATTTTAAATGTATATGCATGTTGATCATATGAGTCAAAGGGTTTTTAAATCTAATTGAGACTTTACTTTGATTTTATTTAGAAACATTTATGTGATTAAATGAGTTTTTACCAATAATTGAGACTTTACTTTACTTTGATTGAATTTACTGTGGATACACTAGTGTAGTTTGATGTTTAGACAACGTCCTATATGCCTCGGTTCTTGCACAAACGAGGTAGATAAGGATGCGGTGACATTTTTGTGATTTCGAACAACTTTTATGCCTCGATTAGCCAAACAACCGAGGCCTATGAATGTTTATGCCTCGGTTATAAATTCAACCGAGGTAGTAATGCTGCTAGAAACTCACACTTTCCCATTTTTTTTTTAAATTCGAAAATAATTGGGTAGTTTTATGCCTCGGGTCCCACTAAACCGAGGCATATAATGGTTTACTGCAGCGGGCTGTTTCACCCGAGGCCTATCAGTGCCAGAATTTTTCCATGTGGCAGATTTTTTTTTGCGTGAGTATATGCCTCGGTTTCGAATCAATCGAGGTAGTAAGGCCAGTTAGGTTTTAGAAACCCAAATCCGCTACACTGTAGATGCATCTTCTACCTTCGAAAAATTAGCGTTGCCTGTGCCTCCACACCGTTCCGCCACCACTGTAGATACATCTTCACTGTTCAGTCCCGCGACCCACCATCGCAGATTCGCCGCCATGCTCGCCTTCTCCACCTACTGTCGGCGTTGCGCCTCCTCCGACGAGAATTTTAACGTATTGTATGCCTTGTTTGGTATCAGAACCGAGGCAGTAATGATGAGATATGCCTCGGGTAAGAACCAAGGCAGAAAGGTGAACTTTTTTACCTCGGCTAGATATGCCTCGGGTCTTAAACTGAGGCCAAATGACCAAAATAACCGCGGCAAAAACCCTTTTTTGCACTGGTGATAATCTAAAAGTTCTCACTTTTAATTGAGATTGTACTTTGGTTAAACGTGAGAACGCCAACAAAGTAATTGATACTTTACATTGATTAATTTGTAAATCTACAACAATAATTAATTGAGCAATAATCTTTAGATAACCGATGAGCAATTATCTCTTTTTATCTTTTCTATTTCTTTCTTGTTTATCTTAATCCTCCTATATTTTTATTATTTTATTTGGCTAACTCTTTTGTATAGGTTTTATAAGAACAAATTTGTTCAAAATCAATTCTGTGTTCGTTGGGAGACGACTTTGAGTTACTTTACCCTTTCTATTTTGTTGACTACTTTCTTAACAATACTGAAGTTGTTATAGATAAGTAGTATTAATTTGATCGCATCAACGATAGTGTTATCATTCGGTCAGCCAATTTTGCAAAACATTAGGTCATTATTTAAACAAACTAACAACTTAAAGAAACTGCAGCAAAGTGGTGCATTATTCCTTCTCCATTTGGGCCATGATTAGGCATAACAAAAAAGCTTCCTTTACTTTCCTTGCTCTAGCCATTGTCATAGGTGCTCCAAGTTCTTTAAGTGGATCATTGCCCTTGCTCATTGTCACATCTGTATTAACCATGGGAAGGATGAACCAAGGACCACATTGTGTTTTTTGGGAGAGTGATGTGTTCATATTTATACCTCCATTTAATGTTAAATTTTGGATTTTTAATTGAATTTTGTTCTTAAAAGTTTAATTTAATTGGAATTTCTTATAAAAGGGTTTATTGAGCATGAGATACAAAAACATGTTAAAAATAACTTTTTGGTTGCATAAATGTTCTTTGGATATTTTGAGGTTTGTTAGTGTAGCTGCAACTATGTTGAGCGTATAGAGGTGTGGAAATAAATTGATTAAAGCTTCATGACACGTTATAGATAAATCTGAGAATACAAAATTATCAAAATCACAAAATTCCAAGCCAAGCATTGCATGAAGAAGGCTGGAAAAGCATGAAAAAATGGAAAAGTTTGGTTATGCCAGGAAGAGGCAACAGGCAACAAAAATTGGACCTTGCATTTTTCTTTATCTTTTTTTTTTCCATAAAAAGGGCTTTGATAATTCATAAATATTTATGATAAAAGATAATTTGGGGGAAATATATCTTTAAATATTTTATTTGATATTTTTAAAGAATTATATTATTTAATTATATCATTAAATATCCAAAGATAATAACTACCAAATCTTTTTAAATATGGCAAGATCTTCTTAAATCTTTTTAGATCTCCACAATAAAGAAATATATCTTGAGATATTGGATTATTTAGAAGACAATTGGAAGAGATTACAAATGATTAATTTGGAAAATAAATGCAAATATTAATTGGTGATAATTTATCATATACCTTTACATAATTAATTTATTTAATTCTATCCGATATTTTTAACCAACTATATTTGTCAAATAGTTTTAAAACTAGCTATATCGCTCGAAATATTTTTTGATATTCATAACAAATATTTATGATTATTTTAAAGATATTTGAGAGATTTTAGCAACAAAAAATGATGAATCAAGCCCAAGCCCAAGCCCAAGTTCATTCAAAGGCCCAATTACTAGAAGCATGATGAAGAAGATACAAGTGGACCTAGATCTTCAATAACCTAATAAGCCTCATGGGCTTTACATGCTATTTTCTTGGGCTAAAGTAGACATAAAGATATGATAGGCTTCATCTGAGGCAATATAATAATTTCAATTGGGCCAATTGTTTAGGCCTTTCTTTCTAAATAAATTGCAAAGTAATTTATCACAAGCTTTTCAATTGGGCCAATTCATGCAAAATAGGTCGATAGCTCCTCTTAAAGAGCACATTGCGCACATTAAACACATGGGAGAAAGGCATGAGAAGCATGACTTGCCATATGTCATTCGATCCACCATTCACAGATCTAGGTGCATGAACTTTACCTAGCTTTGCATTTCATTTAGAATTAGTCGTGCATGTTCATTACATTTGAGGAGTTCCTCTCTACTATAAATGGGAGGCTCCATGCATTGTAAATGGATACTCTTGAAATGCATAGGTGAATTCCTTTTGTTGATAACACTCCAAATATTTGCCTTATTAAGAGTCACGACCAGGAATCTCCTTAGTTTTCTCTAGCCACCTTCATCTAGGATAACTTTCTTTTCTTAAACGTCTACCTTTCACCACTTTGCACCATTGTCGCAAGAGCCTTCAAGCTTGTAACCATTTATTCCGCTGCATCTCATGGAGCTCCTACCTCTCCTCCACCGTGAAAGGAGTTGCATCAGAAAAGCCCGATCCAAGTTCTATATAAAGAGACCAAAGGGAAGTAGAAAAACAAGCTTAAAAATTTTGAGTTTAGGAACACTTTCTCATCATCTTATGAAACTAGTTTGTGAAAGAAAAAAAATTTGCAACATTTTTTACCTAAAAGCTGAGAGCATTCTTGCTCCTCGGTGAACTAAAATTGTGTTTTTCAATAGTTGTTATGCTACTAGTTTTCAGACTTGGGTGTTGGATGATATTGGCTAATTAGTTGTGTAAGACCCGAGAAATTTAAATAAATAAATAAATATTTATTTAATAAATGCGAGGGAAAGAATCCGTAAATTAATTAATGAGGAAAGTTATGATAAGGAACAATACTAGCTCAAGTGGTTAAGAGTACTTGGTTATGTTGAGAGGACTTTGGGTTCGAATCTTGTGTATGCCAATTGCGTGAGGTTTTAATTATTTAAATGGTTTTGAGTGACACGTTCATGAAACCACATAATAATGGCCTTAATTATCATTTTCATTTTTAGTAATTGAGTATAATTATTAGGCTAATAATTGATAAGAAGGAGGAAAGTAGTGCTCTTGTGAGTGCATTTTCGTGTGGTTGCAAAAGAGAGTTTTAGAACCTTAAAAACATAACTTAGGAGAGTGTGAGAAGGCTGAAAGGAGTGCTTAAGGGTGGAGATCAAGGTAGACCAATTGTGGTGCAAGGAAGGATTCTAAGAGTACTTTTGGAACGAGAATTCCAAGTTAGGGGAGCTGCATTTCGTGCTTTAATCTTAATTATATAATTGTGTGATGTATGGAATGCATGTGGGCTTGTGGTTCTGCCAATTTTCTGGACTTTTTGTGTTTTTAGGATTTTTTACAAAAATCACTTGGTGGCTTTGAAGGCCCGTCAAGCGTTGCATGTGCTCTGAACCCATTTTCTAGGGTTTGCTATGAACCACCTGGCGGCAATGTTCTACCCGCCAGGTGACACGAACTGGATTCATTTGTTTTCTGCGATTCTGTGGTTTCTATTTGGATGTACCTTTGATTTTTTGTAGTTTTATGCATGATGGATGTACCTTTGTTAAATTCTGCATGTTTAAGTCCCTTTAAATTTTCCAAAGTCAGTGCAATTACACTATTTCTCATACTTTCACGAAGTAGGGACTGTCGACAACGGTTTCATACCGCTAGGCGCCAGGTCTCTAGTTTTGGTTCGTTGGGTGACTACATTTTTCTAGTCTGTGTAGTTTTCATAAAATTGGGTTTCTTGATTCGTTAACTGTTTGATTTAGGTAAAATTTCGATAGTGGGTTCATAACATGTTTTTCTTTAGTTTGAATGGTGTGATCTTAGTTTGGATGTCTATAGTTAGAGATATATGATACACATGATTGTTGGTTCAGAGGTCTTTAAAATGCATGAATAATCTTTTGATAATTTTAAGTAACTACTAATATGAATCTATATATGGATACATGATCATGCAGAGTGTTGAATATTGGTTTTAGTGTGATGCATTGGTATAAATTAAGTGTGTAGGTACTGTTTTGGAAGTAATTTTAATGTGGCATGAGTTGGAAGCATGATTAGGTTCTGTTGTGAGTTACTATGAATTTGAATGTTCCTTCAGGTTAGTCACATGTTGAGAATTGGTTTATTGGTGAATGCATGTGTATCAATATAAATGAAACTGATGCATAGGAGGTGTGAAGTTGATGGCACACTCTTAGCCAAGGGTCCAATCACAAGAAGCATGGCTAAGCAAATTCAAGTAGAGTTAGCAACATCTAGTTAAGATGAAGCTAAACTCCTTTTCACTTGGGCCATCATGGAGAATTTTTAGACCTTGTATTAAGGTTCATGTAGTGTAGGTTTTCCTTTGAAGGCCTTGTATTAAGGGCCATGTAGTATAGGGTTTTAAAAAAAATCTTGTTTAAGTAGGGAGCATCAAATGCACCTAGCTTAAGAAATTCTTTGATGTTTAATTATGTTAATTTAGCTGGCTTAGGAACGGCATCCCACACATGCCACATGGAAGGCCCTTAATGTACAGTTCTCTTACAAAGGTAGTGGCCATGTGTCATTGTCTTATAGGAGAGACTTTTCATAAAGTTGCTTTCAACATACATGAGTGGTTCATTTTGTAAGAGTGAGGATTGCCACATGCCAAGCTCTCCTTCACCCTTTAATGGAAAGTTCTCTTACAAAGGTAGTGGCCATGTGTCATTGTCCTATTGGAGACAATTTTCATAAAGTAGTTTTTCACATGACAACACATGAGTGGTTTTTTTTGTGAGAGTGAGGATTGCCACATGTCAAACTCTTCTTCACCAAGATAACATTTTTAGGGTTTGGTGCATGTTAGCATTCTAGGGTTTTAAAACATTTTGGAGATACCTTACTCTATAAATAGAGGTGTCTCCCCCATGTATTTCTAACTCAGAGAATGATAATGTTATGCTGCCAAAATTATTTTTGAGTCATATTTTTTCTCTTAGTCACTTGCTAGAGCATCCCAAGAGGTCCCTTTAGCACCCTTTTCTCTAGAGTTGCCTAACCTCTCTTAAAGCTCCACAAACAACCTTCATACCACCATTAAATCACCAAAATTGAGAGTCATTTTCTCTCAACACCAAGCTTCCGCGAATCCACCATCCACCATAGTCACAATTTCATGCTTTGGCCCAACCTAGCTTGAGGAAGAGGCTATCATTTGGTATCAAGAGCTTTGGTTCTACAAGAGCTAAGTTTCTTGGTCCTTACCTATGTTATTGTTATTCTTTGTGTTGTGTTCATGTATTTTTCTTTCTTGTCTTTTTTCCAAATCAACTCTTACACACAAAACACTACATCATTTTGCACTTTAGACCACACTAATATATATTACAAGTCCATAAATGTTGCTTAAATATATTAAAGGCAACAATTATATAAATGTGATATAAAGCAAATCAAGACCCATATTTATTTGAACGTTGTCTTTAAAACACGCGAGCTAAACAAAAAAAAATGTGGTCCGAAAGAAAATGAAATCCACTTTAGGAGTTTTTCTTGATTTCCCTCCCTTATGTTAGATCGAAAAAAAGCGTCGTTATTGATCTCCCATTCTTCAATGTTGCACATTTACTATTGCACATTATTATCTCTCTCATTCATTATTGCACACCATTGCAACTCCCCCAACTACGTCGCGCAACTTCCTCTCCAGTACAACCATCGTGACTTCCTCTCGAGTCGAACTGCGTCGTGACTTCCTCTCCCATTCATTATTATGATTTTCGTTTCTCTGGTAGATGACCCATCGTTTCTCTGTTCTTCATTTTCGTTTATTGCTCGTCGTTCTTTACTGTCTCTAATGCTCATCATTCTCCCCTTTGTAATTTTGACATCTCTCATTCTAGGGTTTATCTCTTCTACATCTACATTGCTTGTAGTCTCTTCACAATTGATCGGTACAATCAAGGTTTTTCTATTACCTATGCTATTTAGTGTTTAATCCATGATTTTGTTAATTTTTTTGAATTTGGTTTAATTAATTTTTCTTGTGAGTATAATTGAGGGTGGGTTTTTTGTTCTTATTATACCTACCGTAGTTGTTCTTAGTGTTTGTTTATGTTTAAGAGAAGGGTTTCAGAAGCACCATTAACAATACTGATGGTAGTCAGAATATGAGTCCACTAAGAAAGAAATTAGGATTGTGAAGTCAGAATATGAGTATAATATGATTATTTTTGGCCCGAATTATAGAGTTAAAACGTTGGATGCTGAAGGAATAATTTAGATTCTTAATAAAAGTAACAATACATATAATTAGTATGAATTGTGTATTGTATGTGAGTAGTTTCTTTTTCAGAATTTGAGCCTTGTGCATGTTTGAAAAGCTATAAAGTGTTTTCCTACCTCTCGCCTTATCTTTTGGCCAACAAAGCAAAAACCTTAAACAAAACTATGACACAGTTCGTGATGGGATTGAGATGCTAAAAATGAGAGAAACAAGTGTGACAAAATTGTAGGTAAGGTTATTAGTTAGTAATAGTTGCGCCTTCCCAAACAAAGTAGAAACTCATATAACATATTAGATGTAGTTAGCAGTACTTTTCGCTAAAAAATTTTCCTTGCCTAACTAGTTTTGATGCCACCCTTCAGTTTATATTACTATAATCATAAACTAAACACAATAATAATTTTTTCTTTACCTTTAAACCTAAGTTCCCATGTTTGAATTTTAAAAATCACTTTAAGCGATGTGTAAATCAACTCACATCGTTGCAGGTAAATAATATATTTGGATATCTAATTGAGGAACTAAAGCAATTATAGGAAATGGGTGTAGAAACATATGATGCCTCAAGAGATAAAAAATTTTCAAATGCATGCAGCTCTTTTGTGGAGATTAGTGACTATCCTAGGTATGCTATGTTGTTAGATTGTGATGTGACCCCAATAAGGCTTATAGCATTGGTCAACACCTAGGCCCATTCCTTTTAATTTCTTTTATTTTTAATTAAATAAATGTTGTTCTAATTGAGTTTGTTTTGTTAATTATAGTCCAATTGTCAAGCTGTCAATTAATGAAGTATTTTGCATTGGGCCTACGACCCAACTCTTCTCTACATCAAATACCACACCTTTCTCCATGTGCAGCCTAGTTCATTCACGTGTTTGGGTTTGCAAATGGCACTTGAGCTACGCACATCAACCTAATTGGGCCCGAACCCAATTCTTCAAACCTCACGTGTGGCTTTCTCCTTATGTGCACATCTCCATGCGTCAATAAAGCTGATTTTTGGCCAAACAAGACAAAACCTTCTTTGTGGGCTTGCAATGTGTGATTCAGGCCAATAGCTTAAGCATCTCCCAGCCCAATTGCTCCAAGCTTTGTCACATGAATATTCTCCAGACTTTCCACATGTGCAAAGTAAAGCTCAGCAGCGCAGCATCAAACATCTGATTTTCATTCTTCACGCACACCTTCATGCATAAACTTGATTATGCTATAGCTAACATCATTACTTAATTGGGCCTAAGCCCAATTCTCCACGGTCTTCGCTTGACCAGAGGGTAAAGCTCATTTCTCTTTTAATCCCTCGTTGCAGCCCAATCTTTACACATCACAAGTTTCTGCTAGGGTTCAAACTTTTTCCACCATTGCTTGGCGTTGGACCGCCGTTAGGGTTCTTCCTTCATGTGAGCCACCAAAGTCCGCATCAACCCTTAGCTGCTAGGGTTCAAACCGTGATAGGGTTTTCATTCTTTCATTCCCGCATTGGTCTTCTTCTCGCCGTTAGGGTTATGTTAGACGACGTTTCTTTGTTTTGTTTTTTCGGTTGCCTTCCTCAATAAAAGGCAAGTCATTCCTTTGTAACAATTTAGCTTTGATGAATGATATTTTCGGTAGAGATCACTCCCCCATTCATCAACTCACCCTAAACCCTAGATTAGGTCCTTACCTACTCAAGTTGCCCCAAACCAGTGAGAAACCAGAGCGAACCGAGCGTAATCTTCATCTTTGAGCATTTCCACTACGTTTCCCTTGCGTTTCGCGAGGATCAATCGGTATAACACCGGTTGGAAGTGGTTTTCCGATGAGTACCGCGACGAAGGAGCCTCATTAAGTGGTATTCAGAGCCACTCGATCTCGGAGGTCTTCAACGCTAAGTATTCGAGCTTTATACTTGCTATTTTCTTCTTATATGTTTGTTTCAGTCTTGTTCCTAATTTCTTGAGTTTGATTTTCTGCGATTGATTCTGTGTGGTGAATTTTGTGCTGAAATTGATTCATTGTCTTGTTCACATTTTTTGAATCAATACTGATGATATTATGTCTTAGATCTCTGATTCTGCCGCTGAATGCATGTCCATTAGGGTTTAATTTCAGTTTTGATTACCTAGCTTTACAATTTTATAATCTGTGCTTTGTCTTAGGAATTGTTTAGTTCCTTTATATGTCACTGATTCCATAGCTGTTGTGCCTAAAATGTGTTTTGTTTGATGTTTAAGCATCTGATTCAGTCGATGTTCTATTTTCATTTGCATAATTAGGTTCCTGTGTCTATTTTGTATGTTCTAGAGTTGCTTTTAGAATTTTAGCAACTATCTGCGGTGCATATTTTCACTGTTTCGTGTTTAAATCGTGTTGAGTTTGTGTATGTCTGAGTTGTCATTGCTTGTTGATTTTGCAATCATTTTTCCTGTTCAATTGCTATTTGTGCTTTTGAGTTGTGTTGTTGTTCTGCATTTTGAATCTATTGGCCAAGGATTGTTGTGATCGAAGCATTTAGTGAGCATTTCATCAGCTTTTGATCTGATTTGTATCAGAATTTATGTGTGGAACCTCGAGCTTGGTCATGTGTATGCATAGGCAGTTTTACTGGCATGATTCCATTACTGTGCACATCATTTTCTGCATCAGTGTTCATGCGCAGAATCCTGTTATGTAGAATTGAACCATGCGCATTTTCTTTTGATGCCAGTTCTACTCAGTTTGCTGCTATTTACTTTGTTGATATTTGAAATCCATTGTTGGCCAATTATTAAGTCCAGTTCGTTTGGTCAATTCATAGGCTCGATCAGTTGTTTCTAAGCTCCACTGTGATTCTTTTGTTATGCGAAAACTGAGTCAGTTTGCTGGTCTATGTGTATCTACTAAGTCTTTGGTAATTTGATTGACATCCATGTTGATTTTCAAACCAGTACCATGTTTTCATTCCAGTATTGGTGTGAGGCCTTGGTGGAGCTCCAAAGGTGCATAAAGAGCTCCATGGGCAGCGAAAATTGGATGAAGGAATGGAGGCAAGTTGGAAGGCACTTGCAAGCAATGAAAGGTGAGAGAGGTGATAGGATTTCCTAATCTATGCTAGCCTAAGGAAGGTGGCTAGAGGTAGAGAGAGGAAATCTCTAGAAAGGGGTGACACTCAAAGGCAATAGAGGGAGGAGTGCTCTCAACTCAAGTCGCATCTATTGCTTAAAATTTCAAGAGTGAGTACAATGCTGAAAAATTAAGGCTTTTATACTCAAGCCATTACACATGAGGAATCTTGACCCTTGGATGAGAAGGAGAAAGCATCTTGGCCTATGATGCTAGCTTGGCGAATAAGGCTTGATCTTGGCCATTGGATGATGCCTTGGAAAAGGAGGAAGCATTCCTAACCCTTGGATGCTTTGGATCCATGAGGTGTAGGAAGAAGTGTTGACTTCCACTTAGTCCACCTTGGCTCTTCTTTTATAGCTCATGGCCAAATCTATTATTGCACTTAGTCAAGACCAATTTTATCAATTGAACTACTCGTTGTTTGACTTATTATTCTAGAAAGCAAAGCCTAAACAATGGGCCAATATTATTGTTATTCTATTGCTCTTTGAGACACCTTTTCAAATCTTCACATCTTCTTTGGCCCATGTGAAGAGTGTGAGAAGCCCATGTGGGTTTGGGCCATCTTGAATGAAGCCCAATTGGATCTTTTTGAGCATGCTCCTTGTTATTGGGCCTCTTGATGGACTTGGGCTTGAAGGTGCATGTGGGCCATGTATTGGGCCTTGAGCATGATTTGGGCCTAGGCGTTGACCTAAGCTATAAGCCTTGTTGGGATCATAAAGTGGATTCCAAATTTTATTGCTAAATTTTACAACAAATTCTTGAACTCAAGGAAGCAGTTAAAGAAGCTACATATCGCAGTTGAAAATCTCTAAGAATCATATTTTCTGTGTACAATTTAATAGACTCATATTTCTTCCAAGGTGTACAACTTTAACAGACTCATATTTCTTCCAATCCACAATTAGGTTCATTTATGTGACATTTCAGAGATACACAAAATCTGCAACTCTCGAATAAGCTTGAATAGAAAACTTAACACTTTTTATTCTTCTTCACTTCTTTGTTTATTATTCTTCATATCTTCATCACTTATATGTATTTCCTTGCCTTTTAGGTATGCTTAATTGCATTTTTTTTCTTACTTATTTTTGTTCTTAACTTCCTAAACCGATAGATGAAACCTTAAGGCAACATTCAAATGAGTGCTTCAAGTATGGAACTTGCTCAAGTAAAATCAAGCAAAGAATTGCTAAGGAAAATGCAAATTAATCATGGAAAGATGATAAACAATCAATGTAGAACTACTTGATGAAGGATTATCTTGTTTCCTTTTAGAGTTATGAATATGGTGAAGTTGTTTAAGAAAGCTTTTTGAAAATTCCCACTGGAAATTAAGATGGCATGCTATCTAGATGTGAAGGTTCATCTCTCAAGCTCATGAAAGGAAGAAGAAAGTTGGATTCAAGCTTAAACACACACGGCAATAACAACACTTAAAAAGCAAAATCAAAGAAGAAACAATAAAAATGGAAAACATAGAAGATGAAGAATGGAAGAAGCACGCCACTCATAGGGGGGATCTAAGCCAACCAAACCCTAGAGATGAGTGATGGTGTCGCCACTTGCAAGCAAGATAAGGCAAAGGTTAGTTCACTTCTAGGAAGGAGAGCTCACGAAAATTGGTGGTTGAATGCACAAAGTTTATAACAAAATGATCAACCCTTTTACATGTCTAGGAGCACCCCTTATATAGAAGAGTTTAGGGGCCTCTAAGCAAATAAAAGATACATAAGGATGTCTCTACAAAAACCTAACCCTAGCTTCTAGAAACTAGGTCAAATA
>Ga0214544_1008184_pt1 | contig 17658 bp, 8 predicted proteins | sample CNSS3metaG_FD_160074 | JGI IMG/M metagenome (GOLD analysis project Ga0214544, IMG submission 160074) | Root nodule microbial communities from cowpea collected in UCLA plant growth center, Los Angeles, California, USA - CNSS3 | ecosystem: Host-associated > Plants > Roots > Nodule | place: USA... | reverse complement strand
ATCCATTATGAACTTGTAATAAAGATGAGACAGTACGAATGGATTATAGCGAGACAAGTTTGAAATTTCCCGCGCTTGGGAATTTATTGAAATGTCTGATTTTCTTAAAGTATATTTTGTGAAAAATCAGTTTTATCTAGTAATATCCATCTGGGGTGTTACAAACTCTATCTTAAATCTCACTAATAGTAATGTTTTCTTTGAATGATTCTCTTACATTATAGTTGTTTGATGTTTATAATATTTCTTATTAATATCATATAGTATGAAAAAATTCAATTCGACTATAGTTACAAAGATTTTACAATAATAATATATATCCTCTTGTTGCAAGCTCTTTCTTTATTATTCGTAATGCTACTCTCTTTTCCCTTTTCGTTTGACGTGTGTATATGTATATAAGAATATTTCAATACTAAAATTCAAATTGTACAATAAATATATACCACTAATCATACATCCTTTTAAATCTCAATTTATTTATAATATTTTAATTAACTTTTACATCTATGAAATTATATGCATACCTAACATTAACATTATATTTATAATTAAGAGTAAAAATGACGATTTATAAGTAGAACTTAAAATTTTTAATATTAAAATAAAAATCTTATTAATAAAGAAATTAATTAGTAGTTTTATTTTATAAGACCATCATTTCTCTGAAGCTATTTTCTTTTCTTTCTTTGGTATCTCTAAAAATTGTGATCATCTTATTCATCATTTTAAGATCAAGTACCATCATAAAGATCCTAACATAGAAAGTGTTCTTGTATAGAACCAAGCGATCTCAAGAGTCTTCTATCTTTCACCTCCTCTTCTCAAGACTTGTCTTCTGGTCACTTATGGTCAACACTCTTGGGAGTGAGGTATCTTCAGGCACTCTGACACTTAAGTCAGTAACAATATGATGTTGTGTATGCACTGGAACTGAGTTCAAGATCAAACAATCTTACCTTTGGACATAGGATTCTATTTTATATTACCTGGCTTCCCTCCTGACTTTATTACCTTTGGGATAGTTTTCCTTTCTCATAAACACTGATAAATCTCACGAATATCATATAGTGTAACTACTCGAGACCTTAATGCAACGATAACATTTCCATATTCCATTTGAGGTTGAGCATCTGTACCTATATGCCTGCACGTTATCTACCTAAGCATTGGATGGAGCCACACCTGCTTACAATTGGGCAGGGATTTACCTAACCTCATTGGGCTGAGAGGTACTTGACCTCCCATGCCGAGATGGGTCTGACCCTTTCTCTCCTAGCCACTCCTTCCGCTAGTAAACTAACTTCTTCCTATTCTTGCGCGGGCCGAGTGTTACACCGCTATTCCCCTTCACGTGTCCTTGGGTCGAGTACACCTCAGATTTGACAGCACCCTTCCTGACATGCCAATTGGATGAGTACACCTCGGGTTCCTTATACAAAAAGAACAATCTTACACAATCAAAATTTTCTTTAGAGTAAATTCATCTTTTCCATTCTCTTGAATAATTTTTTAGAAGTTTTGCATACATGTGTTATAGAGTTGTTGCATGTAAATCATAAGGGTTCAAAATGAATTTATGTTTGTCTAGGATTGCTAAAATACGTTTTGATAATTTATTTGAGTTTTCAATGAGTAAGTATGATATCATATGAGAGTTAGAGTCATTGAAACTTAGTTGAGTTAGAACTTGGTTCAAGTAAGGGAAACTAGTTTAATTTCTTGTAAGTTTCATATAATAGTTCATATGATTGTAAAGTGTTGTGTACTATACTTGATTTAAGTTGTTTGATGAATTTTAGATGTTAAAGTTGTTGGATTTTTAGTATAGAGAAATGGTTTGATATTGTGACACCTTTATGGTGTGTTTGGATTAGACAATTTAAGAGAGTAATTCATTTATTTGGAGAATTTGAATTTTCTTGAAGTAAAATGATTTGTTTAGATGAAGAAATTAAAAGAAAATTGAAATTAAAGAATTTTAAGAAGGTATTTCAAATAACTAAAATAATAGAATTTGAAATTCACTCAAAAAAGAAAGAAATTGAAATTTCACGAGTTAGGGAATTCCTCATTGGTCAAGATAAAAAAGGATTGGGTTCGACTCAACCAACAATCAACCAGGACTGACTCGGTTGAATTTGTCAAATTTCGGTTGGTGTTGACTTGGCCAAAATTTGGTTCGGACTAACTTGGCCGAATTCGACCAAATTTTGATTGGGGACGACTTGGTTGAGTTTGTCCAAATATTTGGCTAGGGCCAACTTGAACGTATTTGGCCAGTTGGCCAGATCCAACTCGATCAAAATTTCGCCGGAGCCGAGTAAGGCAAAATTTTGGCTAAGGTCGACTTGACCTAATTTGGTTGGGGTTGACTCAGCCAAAATTCTACTAGGGTTGGCTCGATCAAATTCGGTCAAATTTTACTGAGTTGATCCCGACTGAAATTCAGTCAAGTCGGTCTCATCCGAAATTGGGCTACATTCGGTCGAGTTGACCCAAGATGAAATTCAGCCGAATTCGACCAAGTTGTCCTTGACAAAAAATTGGCCGAATTTGTAAATTTTTATAAATTAAAATAAATATTGTTAAAATGAAAGTTTATCTTATAAAAGAAATTCAATAATTTTATCCAAATAAGAAATTAAAATGTAAGATATTCAATTCCTCTATCTAAACAAATTACTTAGAAAATAAAGGAAATTTAATGGCAAGAAATTTAAATACAATACATTTTAATTTTTTAGAATTATTGAGATGCTTCGTGTAAACACAAAGTTATATTTTATTGTGGAGATACATCATTTTTAATTGGTTTTGTCTTTATTTTTTAACAAAACCTAGCATTTTGTTATGAGAAAGGAAGATAAATACTAAATTGGCATAGTTTGATGATATGGTGTATGATACACCGTGTATCTATTAGATTTCTAAAATTATATAATTTTGTTGGGCGATCTACCTACTTGTTGAGCGAAACTCAATTTATGAAGATCTAATAAGCTCATTCTGCTTTACATGCTAGGTGAGCCTATAACAAAGACTAGTAAATGTTTGGCATGTAGAGCGAGTAAATTGCTTATTGAGTGAAATTTCTTTTAAATAAAATATAGAATTTGGGGCTACTTGGTCGTTGGATAAATTTTGATTTTATTGCGCAAATTATTTTGTTGAAAGCTTCTAATACTTATTCCTTGGTCAAGTCAATTTCCTCTAAGCGAAATTCTTATATTGAAAAAACTAAGAGCGTAAGAGATTGGTGATTGAATAGTCAAAGGTTTGTTGGATGAATATACTTTCATAAATTTCTCATTGAACAAGCGTAAGTACTTACAAAGTGAAAGGGAAAGATTTTGTAAATGAAAACCCGTTAGACTTTGAAAGTGCAGTAGTAAAATAACTATTAGAATGGACATTTCAATATTAATATTTAAGTACTTGATGCAAATTATTACCCGAATTCACGATGCTATAATTCATATCATCTCAAGCCATAAAAATACAATTAGCAACACTTAACTATAAATAATTAGTAAAAGTTATTCTTGATATTAATTTAAAAGAAAATAAAGATAAAAATAAAAATGTTAATTATCTTTCAGTCAAAGATTTAAAAGGGAAACTTTTCACAAGTTTAAATGAAAATAACTAAAACATTTTATAAAACAATAATAAGTTAACTTTCATATAAATTCTCTTAATTCTTTTATAAATAGTTAATAGAAGATATATATAAATATATTGCTATAAACTCTTGTTCCACCACAGTTCATTGAAACCCATTCTGTAATAAATTGAACCCATTCTTTGAGATAGGGTTCTTAGGACATTCAACAAATTTCGCATTTATTATGTTTCATTCCCACTAGACTATGCCCAGCATTGGTTTCTACATCACCATAACAACTTTATGAGACTTTATAGCAACTTATTATGTATCTAGAATGTAAATAATTATTAATATAAATAGAAGAAATTACACTTATTTAGTACGAGATTATATTAAATAACACTCACGCTCACTCTCATTTTAAAATAACTATTCAATTTTAATAAAATAATAGTCCTGTTCAATCTAATTTTTAAAGACATATATATTCAATTTTTTTATATTTTTAATGCATAACAGTCAAATATTGATTTTTAAGAAATTTATATTACAAATGCGTGTCCTTGGAATCTTTGTGGTGCCAACTCAACAAGTCCAGCTTTACAGCATGCAAAGCAAAAAAAGGAAAATGCAATTTGACAGAAGAAAAATGCCTGGACTCACCAGAACCTACAACCTGTCACGTGGTACGGTATCAGAGATTTAGGTCGCTGAAATTAAATTAAGTTTAGGTTTTTAAACCTCTTATAAAATATTTCTTATTACTCAGTAATTTGTTTATTTTTATTTAATCTCTATGAATAACCCAACTTTTTTATACAATATTGTATTTCAAAAGGATACCATAAAAACTGGTCATTAAGAGTACCGAAAGAAACTTGTATTTAAATAACATCAATGAATTAAAACTGAACTATTCAATAAAACATTTCATGGAAAACTTATTTAGAAAATAAAAAACAAAAGATAAAAAATATGTGAGCAATTCTACATTTACTTTAAATAAAACTAAATTATAGTATATGATGTAAATATGTCGGTTGTAATATTGAATTAAAAATAAATTCATTAACTAAACTGAAAATCTAGCATAATATATTTATTAGGATCGGACTTTATTTGTCACTCATAAATATCTAATTACATACTCATTTCGTTGCAAACATATAGTCAAATAAATAAATAAAAATTTCATCAATAAGCCCAATAAAATCTTACACGACGAGGTATTTGAGACGCATACTTTATTAAAAATTTAAATATGAGATGAGATAAACCTATCAACTTATTAAAAATATTATATCGAAAATACTGTCAATATTTTATGCAATTAAACTCTTATTAATGTTTTTTTTCTAACTAAATCCCTCAAAATATTTAATAAGTAGACTCATCACCTTTTTGGAAAATATTATTCCTTAAATTTGCACATTTAGTTTCAAACTTAATTATGAAAATTCATAGAGTATATCCCAACCTAACCATGTAGCCATCTTTTACTACTAGCTAGTGCTTTAATTGCCTAGCTAAAGAACTAGAATAATGTTTTTAATATGTACAATAAAAAAGAAATAAATAAAAACAAAAGTTCTTAAAATTTCAAACATTTAAAACACGAAGAGAATAATAGATACTATTATTTATAAAATAAAAAACCATATCACATATTCATATTACAAATAAAAATATAAAATTTAAATAAAAGCACATAATAAATTAATTATAATTCCACGTTTATATACATAAATATTTCATAAAAATATGACTACATTAATATATAATTTCTTAAAAAACAAAATTAAATCTTCTCGTACAAATTTGTTTTGATAAATGCACATTTTTTCTTTTGGTTGAAACATTGTAAACTATTTCATTTTTCTAACAAAAATTACAAATATTTTCATTACACATAATTACTTAAATTCCTTTTACATCCCAACCATTAACATAATATATATATATATATATATATATATATATATATATATATATCACTAATACAAAAAGAACCTTTTAACGTCTGATACTTTCGACCTTTGACGTCTGTCCAAATATTGACGTCGTATGAATGACATCAAAATAACGTCAAAAAATAGAGCGGACGTCATTTAACGTCAGGATAATAAGGGTTCAACGTTATCCAACGTCGGGGCCAGAAGTAGCAGACGTCAATTTTCACGCTAAATGGAGCCAAAAACAGAGCAGTTTGACATTTGTTGGCTCTGACAGACGTTAAATAACGTCGACCATGGTAAGCTCAAACGTTAAAAAATGTCTGTTAGAGCACCACCAGACGTCAAACTACTCTTTTTTTTTTTTTTAAATTTGGTTGTTTTTACAATATTCCCACACTTGAAAATTAGAAAATTCCCAGAACAATTTCATAATATAAATAACACCAAACTAAAAGTTTCAACATGATATTTTTGTACACAAAAGTTTTTGAAAGAAGATCTAATTCCTGTGGTACCAACTCCATCTTTCCAATATATATGATGTTCACTCCTGTCTTAGTGTGTGGATAATGTCATTTGGTAGAGGTGATGAATTCTTGAACCGCTGAAAAAGTAATACAATTTCATTATATATGAATATCATTATTTAAAGTATGATATGATTTATAATATATAAAATATATATATATATATATATATATATATATATATATATATATATATATATATATTATGTAATGAAATTTTGGAAACATAAAACATATGCTAGTTTTTATAACTAAGTAGATACATAGGTTAGGATTGAAAAAAAGTAATACTTACTCTTGTAACATGTTTTTCAAAACTGGTGAAATCTTCCTATGGCATGAACAAAACCATATAACCGTGCATTGTCTTGGAATGATGACACATAGTTACCAATGATACCTACCATCAATCACAAGTACTTAGCCGAAATAATTAATAATACTTCATAAAATATTACTAGCAAAAACACCTATGCATCAATGTATGGCGCAAAGTAGATCTCTCTATTTGACTCAACCATCCATGTTTGCAAATAAAGTTTGATGTGATCATGTGAGTTTTCCGAAGGTTGAATGGTTTGAGATTCAATGAATCCATAGATGAAAGATCGACCAAAAAAACTAAAAAAAAATAGTCTAAGATAAAAATTATAATTGCAAATAAAAAAATACAAGCAATTATATACATACAATGAAAAAGAGATAACAAGCAAAATAATCTCAAAATGATGCAAATGGGGATGAAAACACATAATATTCGGTTGAAAATGCCTAAAATCAATCCACAATCAAATCCCAACAAGTTTGGTGGTTAAAAACGTTCGAAACTCACCTGGAAGAGGTCGGAATAATGGTCGTCGACAGGAAGGATCGCAAAACACTACAAATGGGGATGAAAATGCAAAATATTCAATTCAAAACGCTTAAAATCAATCCACAATCAAATCCCAACAAGTTTGGTGGTGAAAAACGTTCGAAAATTACCTAGAGGAGCTCAAAATGGTGGTCGCCAACGGAGAAGCTTCGCGAAAAATTGGTGGCGCGATGAAACAGTTAGGGTTTTTGTGTTTCGCGCAGAGAAAATCCAAAAATTGAAGTCGGGGATGTGTGGTCAGACGTTAATTAACGTCGGTGCAAAGGGGGTCAGGCGTTACTTAACTTTGGGGTAGAGTGGGTCAGACGTTAAATTACGTCGGGGCAGAGAGCTCATATGTTAATTTCTACATAATGTCGAGGTACTGTGGGTCAGACGTTAAATTACGTCTGTGTTGGAATGGGCAGACGTTAAAAAAGTCAAATAATTTACAAAAATGCCACCGATCATTTTTAACGTGAGACTTTTTTTGGGCAGACATTATATGGATGACGTTATAGTGTTTTTTGTGTTAGTATATATATATATATATATATATATATATATATTATCAATTTATATATTTTTATTCATGTACAGGGATGAAATTATACCATATAGAGTTTAACTTATTATTTAAAGTTTGTAGCTTGATCCAGTCTATTTAACAAAAAATTCAAATTCTTGTATTATGAAATCTGTTATCAAGTAAGTCGGTTGGTTAGCTTTTAAAAAAAAGTTACTAGGCTTCAAGCCTAATTTCTTAATATTACTTTTAATAAAGATACTAATATATATATATATATATACGTAGATTTGATTATATATATACTCTTGTGATTTGATTACTAGTAACATATAAGTCCATCGTTTTTCTTCGTTAGAATGTTAAATAATATTTCTTTTAGTGATATACGCTTTAATACATCACACTATAGGTCTAATTTCAAGATATGTGGATTCTTTCGCTTAATTAAGGTCTTGGTTAATAAAAAAAACTAACACCTGTATAGGTCAAACTTGAACAACAAGATAATAAAATATCTCAAAAAAAGTTTAGCTAAAATTTATAGCTTGATTTAACTTCTTTAACTCTTATTTACCATTAAAACACCAAGTAAAATGATAAATATATTGCAAAAGGTTTCACATCGATAAAATTTAAATAAAAAGTATTAATTTTTTTTTTTATATTATATTATATTATATTATATTATATATATATATATATATATATATATATATATGTGTTATATGTACACTTCTCACAAAGAAATAAGAGGAAAAAAAGAAAAGAAAATAAAGAAGAGCAGTAAAATGAGAAAAACTTATTATTGATTTAAGTAACTGAACAAAGCAACATCTAATAAAAAAAAAAAGAAGAGAAATATAAAAATTGAAATTGAAATGTTTAAACTAAATACAACCATTAAACTGTCTAAGTAAGACACTGTTAGACCATCTAAGCAAGTTATTATTCAAATTGTTTAAATATGTCATAAATTGTTTATGCATGTTAATTATAGATCATAAGATTGTCTAAACATATCTTAGATATAATCACAAATTGACAAGTAAACATATTATCTAATGATTAAGAAGGTAAACTATTTGATCAAGCAAGCATATCGACTAAGATCCCTTTCAAGTTGGGAATGAATATTAATCATTCCAACTTTGGATGTCAGAAGAAACAAGTAGAATCTTGACAATGTGTAAAGTAACATGGTTATTGCAAAAGATAATTGGAGTGTGTTTGCATTGTAGACGAATCTATTGTAGAAGATAGAACAACCATTGAATTTCCCATTGTGGATGCAAGAACATGATATTCAACTTTAGATGAGATTCTACATATGGTAGGTTGTTTCTTTCATGTCCATGAGACTAGAGACCTTCCTACACAAATAAGATATCTAGTAATATATTGTAGTGTCTTTACAACTAGTCCAATCTAAATAGTCAAATGCTTGAATTTGAAGAGGTTGGTTGTAAGACCCGAGAAAAATTAAATAGTTAATTGAATAATTATTTAATAAATGCGGGTAAGAGGAGTGTTTAAAGGAGTTAATGCAGATATCCATGATGTGGAAAAGTACTAGCTCAATTGGTTGAAAGTACTTTACTGTGTGTGAGGACTTAGGTTTGAGTCCTTTGTGTGTTATTTAATTATGAATTTTTAAGTTATATATTTTAAAGAGTGATGTGATCACATAACCTTAAAATCTAAAGAGTTATCACAATTGTGATTTGGTTGAATTGGTTGTACATTTGCTTTGTGATTGTGAGGATGTGAGTTCAAACCTTGTTGAGAACTAAATAATTTTTTTTTGCCAATTTTTTCTTTGGCATGAATGTGAAAGGGTTAGAAACCTAGCAGCCAATGGAGAGGTAACCTAAGGGCTGGAAAATAGTGGGATAATTAAACATTGATTAGCCTTAGTCTAATTTTTTATTAAAATTCGTGTAAGGCACTAAAAGGGTAATTGTGAGAGAGGAAAATAGATTAGAGGAAAGAGGCTGAGAGTTGAGTGTAAGGGTTTGGGCAGAGGTTTCTAAGGCAATTGGCATGGTGTAGAGCAAGGAGTTGAGAGCAAACCATTGTTAGAGTGCAAGCAAAGGACAAAGGTGGTTTTGGGTTAAAGTCACATTCAATCCGAATTTGGAGCGAGGATCAGAGGTAAGGGGAGTTGTTTTTATTTGTTTTGACTCGTGCTAACTGTATTGTGATTGAATGACTTGAATTGGATGAGTTTCTGTGCCTAATTATGTAGTTCGTTTAACATTTCTGGGTTCTCGCCCAGAAACCGCCTAGCGGGCATGAAGGTGTCGCCAGGCGGCACATCAGTGGTAGCCCATTCTCGGCTTTATGGCATGAGCTGCCTGGCAGTGAGACTGAACCGCCAGGCGATGTGCGACGCTGTCGCTGTTTTTATTGCGCTCTGTTGAAATTATGACATGTGGGATTTTCAATTGGATTTTCCTTGTCCGTGTAATTGGATAATCTTGTGATATTTCATGTGTTCTGGGGTTTTGGGCATATTAAGAATTCGATTGGGGACATGTGAGATTTGTACGAGAATCAAAGAATGGTATGATTTGTGGGTTAGATAGGATTGCTATGCGATTGGAAAAAGTAAGATAGGTAATTGAATAATATAATAGTGTGAATTGGGCTTCGAGATTGGAGATTGGTTCGAACTTTGGGGGTTTGAGGGTCTTCGCAGGTGCAGGAAAAAAATTAAGGTTCTAACCTGGTACTGGAATGCCGCCTGGCGGCGTTACACTTGCCGCCAGGCGATGGTGGGATGCAGACTCGTTTCTATGCAGATATGGAATGACGCGAGAAGAGGCAAAATCCGTGAGTGGGTTGATAGGAAACTCTAATTAAGGAAAAATTCGTGGTGATTAATAGAGTACGAGAAGAGGAAGGGAAGTATATTGTAAGGTATTGATGATTAGTTAGGTAATGGGAACTTTAGTGAAGATGAATAATCTGATATAAAAATGTGGTGGAAGAAGAGTGTATCTGCAATTAAATGGTGAGTATAAGATTTCATGTTTTGGTAAGTCAATTGATGAAGAATTACAGGATGAAACAATGTTAGAGGTTAGTAAGCATAAGAATTGGGGATTGATTGAAATTTAGTGTTAATGGAATTAAGCAACTATTCTACTGTGAGCCTTATATAGCCTAGGGAGTGAATGATTTTCATGTTTATACTTGAGTAAGTCAGAGGGAATGAATTAGGCAATCTCTTCAAGATTGATCGAGTTATTATGCCGGGATGGAGAACTGGGGGAATTTCTTGTAGGGAATATATGGACCTAGGAGTATGGTTATGAGTAATTCAATTGATTGTTGTATGGTTGGGTAACTTTGCATAATGTACTGATGAATGGGAAGAGTGATGCTTATGGTAATGTTCTAGCTTGGAACCAAATCAGTGAGTGTGCCAAAACCAGCTACAGAATGCTTCTGGTATGGCGCCTGACAGTCGACTGATAACCGCCAAGCGATAGCCTTAGCGTGAGAGAGCCCTGCACTGAGCGGCGCCTGGCGACACGATGTGCTCTGCCAGGCGGTGACGAGAAAACAGTGGCTTTGGGAGGACGCTGGCGCCTGGCGATGAGTGGATACCGCCAGGCGGTCTGGAGCAATTCCGCTTGGCGGCGTGTGGGCCGAGCCAGGAGGAAATGCTGTTGTCTTTTGTTTGTTTGGTGTGTTGTTTGAGCAATGATGCTACACTTGGATCGGGACATGTTGTGCCATGAGCGGGTAGGTTCATAGATGGTGGTTAACATGTGATGGTATGAGCGGGGAGGTTCATATCCAGTTACTCTCACGTGGGGATACGAGCGAGGTAGGTTCGTATGTTCTATGCTCACACTTGAGAGATGCCACGTGCGGGGAGGTACGGGGCTGGTGGATCACATGTGTTGGACTACGGGCAGGAAAGTCCGTAGAGCAGGATTACGAGCGGGGAGGTTCGTAGAGCAAGACTACGAACGGGGAGGTTTGTAGAGGCAGGACCACGAGCGGGCAGGTTCATGTGAGTATCATATTCCCAAGTCCAAGGCTAACCAGTTGTGTGGTTGAAGGCTATATAAAGCCTTGGGGTTAAGGTCTTGGCCAAGAACTATGTAGAATGAATAAGACGGGTGTATGATATATCTTGTGTATTATATATTTGTTATTTTATTTTTCTCAGCTCACCCTTTCTGTTTGTGTATGGCGATGATCGTGTGATTCGTTACACGGGAGCAGATGTTGATACAGGTGGTGCTGAGGATGTCCAGGCGACGGAGTGAGGGCTAGCTTTGGGATTAGAGCTAGGGTTTTTCTCACTTGTATTTTATTATGCTTTTATTGATGAACACGAATTTTTAGAACTTGTAACACTTTATTGTTTCAGTTATGAGTTTTGGCGCGTGTTTTAATAAATTTAAATTTTCCCACGTTGGGATTATTATTGAGACGACTTTTGATATAATTTATTTCTTTTATTATTTATTTTTAAGTAATATTCCTTATGGATGTTACATTGGTTGGCAAAGAAGAAGTCAACCCTTCCTTGAATAAATTTTAAGTAATGAAAAATACGATAAACAACTTGTTTGTGCACATCAATGTGATAAGAAATATATTGGCTTAGTTTTTTAAACAGCATAAATAATGTCAGGTCTGGTAATGTTAAGGTAAATCAATCTTTTAATGAGTCTTCTTTGTTTTGAAGGATCTTATCATATTGTTCAATCATTTTAGATCGTTGAAAGAATAAACCAGGGCAATAGAGTTAGGTTAGACTCCAAGCATACTTGTGTAACAGAAGATGTCTAATTTATACTTCCCTTGAAAAATAGTAATATAGCATTATGTTGAGCTATCTCTACTCTTAGAAAATATTGAAGATTCCCAATATCTTTGTTTTAAAAATGTCATTCAAAAGCTTAGTTATATTATGAATCTTATATTAATGTTATTACCAATAAGGGTAAGATCATCAACATAAATAAGAAAAACAATGATATCAGTATTTTAGTACTTAATAAATAAAGAGTGATTATAAATAGCTTGATTAAAATCATGAGTTTGAAGGAAATAAGACAACCAAGAGTACCATTGTTTACTCACTTGTTCTATATCATATAAGTATCTATTTAATTTGCAAACCATATTAAGATCCTTGTTATATCTTGGAGGCAATTGCACATAGACTTCTTCGTTTAGATTCCCATGCAAGAATGTGTTATTAACATCTATTTGTTTAAGGTGTAATTTCTTTACGTCCACAAGATGAGACACACAATGGTTAGTTTTATAACTGAAGAAACGAGTATCAAGAAACATCTAAACCTTTTTATGTAAATCCTTTGGCAACGAGTCTTGATTTGTAACATTCCAAGGATTTGACAACTTTGTATGTCACTTTGTATACCTATTTATTGCTAATGACTTGTTTATGTTGGGGCGAGGTAACAATGGTCCAAGGATTATTGATTTCAAGAGCCTTGATTTCCTTTTCCATGACTTTAAACCACTTAGAATCTTCGATGACTTCATTATAAGATATCAGTTAAAAAGTACAAGTGACAATGAAAATATATGTTATGTTCAAGGGATAATCTATATAATAAATATAATTTAATATAGGATATTTTACCTATTGTGAGTTTTGACAAGATTTTGTAAGAATATTGTGATTATACTTCAAATAAATAGGAAGTTTCCTCGTACGAGTAAATCGTGTAAAATTATTATAAGTGAATATTGTTTAATAGGATAAATATTATTTCTATTTTCATTAAAATGAATATGTCCTTGAGTGGTTAGGAGAGTTTTTCTTGTTTTGCTTCTCTTCTTTGTTCTCTTCATTCTCTTTTTTTTTTCTTCTTCTTTATTTGTGATGGTTATAACACTTCTTTTGAAGTCCTTGTTGCACATCTCCCAGATGGACAAAGTTGATGAGAAAATTTCCCCATATTAGTCAATAGTTACTTATATTTGGATCCTAGTGAGAATCTCCATACCTTTTTAGTTTTTTCTTTACTTGATTCGACTTATCTTTCTTGAAGTCATTATATGATTACTTCTTTAAACGGAGAGAACAAGTTACAATTCATGACGGTCTAATATTAATTTTTTTGATATCTAAAAGGATCTTTATTCATGTATAGTAATGTTTATACCTAAATATTGAGATTCGTAAAAACTCAAGAGAAATCACTCTTATTTGTGTAATATTTCGATGTTTAGAAAAAAAGTTAAGTGAGTTTCTTCTAAAGTTAAAACTAACATGCATAAGTTCAGAGGCATAACATAATGTTGACATAGGGGAGTCACAGCTCCCCCAACATTTTTTTTTAATTTTCTATATATTTTAAAAAAATATATTTATTTATACTAATTTAGTTTAAATAAACCTTTTCTAAATTTAAAACCCCCAACATTTTTTTTTAATTTTCTATATATTTTAAAAATATATATTTATTTATACTAATTTAGTTTAAATAAACCTTTTCTAAATTTAAAAATCATGTTTTCCCTTTTTATTATAATTTCTTTTACTTCTTTATTTGTTCTTTTTTTTGTCTCCATCTCTTTCTCTTCTTTTATTTCCTTCTCAATTCTCATCATCAATTTTTTATTATTTTCAAAATCAAATTGCACCAGGAAAAAATTGAGGAGTTAAGAAATATTTTGGACTGAACAATTTCTTCTTTTGAGTAAGTTCATTTTTTACTTCTTTTTTGAAGCAATATGCTTTCTTCTTGTATGTGACTTTTCTACACTCTAGTCATATCTCTATCTGTTAGAGATCATAAAATCATGCTCTAATTGTTGATCAAACTCTTCTTTGTGTAAATAGAGTTATTTTAGGCTTTGAAGTTGTGTAAGGGAAGAACAAGATTAGGAATCTCTAAGGTAAGGGAATGTAATCATCTAGAAGTTATTAGTTTTCTTAGAATATTGAGTCTTGATTTTAAGATTTAATTTGGGATATTCATAATTTAATATTTTTCTAAATAGGAGAGATGTGACAAATTTATATTAGAAAAATTATGGTAAAGAGTAAACGAATTGATTTATTTTTTTCAAGTGGAAGGCTTGTGATGAAGATGAAAAAAGTGCATCTATGTTATTGTTGATGATGAACTTTATGCTACCCTTTCATATATATTATTGTCATATTTTTTGGATTCTATTATTACGAGTGCTTATTTTGAATGATGTGAGGAAATAAAAAAAAATTAACTAAAAAAGTAATTTATATATAACAAATATAATAAGACCCCTAAAATTTTTATTCAAGTTCCGCTACTGCGTTAATTTGAATAAACTATTGCATATAACATATTTAAATTCTTATGTTTAATTTTAATTTTTATATGAATTAATTTATTTTATATATTTTTTTACATTCTACTCTCTTGAAACGTTTATAAAGAAATTTGTTCAAACAAATTTTTATGTAAAGATTAGATTACATATTTTACAACACAAACACTGTTCATTCTTAATTTGTCCATATTAAATTATTCTATTATGGATGATCCACTTATTATGTTGGCTCGACCAACTTTATTGAAGAGTTCACAACTCATCCATTACATTAAGTCTAAAAGTATAAAAGTATTAATTTAAATCCTCTTTTCTTCACAATAAATATTTGGTCCAAACAACATGGTTCTTTTTACATAATAGAATATAGATTTTTTCTTTTTATTTTCCAGTCATAACAAAAATATACACATACATCAATTTCTATACAGATCTAACATAAATACACATTACGCATGTTCTATAATGCTGGATCTAAATTGTCCTTCCTGTTTCGCAAAAAATAAATGGAAATAACTACAATAAGACCTAGCAGTCAAACACTAAGATCCACCATGAAACTTGAACAGTGGAAAATAAAAAAAAAACTAAAAGAAAAAATCACGTAATAATTAAATCTGGTAGCTGCAGTTTTTCGCAGATCAATTAATCTATCTCCAAAACCAAATGAAGCCATTGTTTCTCATACTTTTATGGACACAGAACGAACCAGCTTATCATCATCGTCCCTGTAATATTTCTTCATTCTCTTGCTTTTACAGTGAAGCAACTTGAACCAAAACCCACTTTTGCAGGCACTCCTATGATCAGAATCTCTTCTTTGAACAATATCCAATGAACCACACTTACCCTCATGGTTGCTACCACTGAGCAGAAAGACAGAGAGCGAAGAAGAGCTAGTCTTTCCCTCGGCAGAGAAACAGAAGCAATGCATTGGAGACGCAGGCGAAGAAGAAGAAGAAGCAGAAGCTGAGGAATAATAGGATGAAGAATAAGAAGAAAGAGAAGAAGAAGAAGTTGAAGAAGCAATAGAAGAGGGTGTTCCACGTGAGTTATGAGAAGATAACTGAGCAAGCTTTTCTCTCAAGCAAAGAGAACAGACACCGGGTGATTGGTCGTGTTTGGGGTGCTTCTTGCAGTGGCCATTGCGCTTCACGCGACCAATCACACTGTATGTGTCTTTTTTCTTGCCGAAATGTCGTCTTAGGTTTTCCATTTTGCATCTTTTCGAATGTGGGGAAGTTGGTTGGGTCATATATAGAGGAGACGAAGGCAAAGGGAAAAACGAAGTTTGAGTTTGTCTTCATGTTCGTGTTTGTGTTTTTCCACCAATTTCCGTGATACTTCATGGGTGCTTCCTTGTGTTCTTCCCAAAATGCTCCTTTTGACGTTTTGCTTTAGCCAATTAAGAATTGTTAGAGAGATTACGTGGACGGATGTGATGAAGTCAAGAAGGGCCCACGGGTGGAGTCGGTGGTTCTCATGCTTCTGAGGGCTATCATTTCTACACTTTTTTTTTTTTTATTGAGGGACAAAAAGTTAGAGATGAAATGAAAAAAAGAGTTAAATAAAGGGAGACAAATATTATTTTTATAGGTGGAATTAAAAACTTACTCTCATCTAGTACTTTTATTCGTTTTCATCTTTATATATTTCTTTTCTTTAATTAAGTTTTTTACTTTAAATTTAATTGAGTTTCTTTTATAAAAGATATTTATTATGATTTTTTTATACTGTTTAAAAGTGTTAAGTTATTTAAAAATGTTACGTCTCAAAATCAGTTAAATTTCAAGATAAAAAATATTCAGATTAACATATAATACTTCAATTCATTTTAGATACTAATTTAATTCCATCACATTAAATTTCTATAAGATTAAGACTCAATTAAATAAAAAATAAATATAAAAAGAAAAATGAATACAAATTTAAATTATAGAATAAATTATTAGTTAAACTTATTTTTATATTGAGAATTTGAAATATTTGTTATTAATGTATTTTAAGAGAAAAATATGATTACTGAGGTTTTAAATTTATCATCTAATTAAGACACTTACCTTATATATTGCCTAGAAACCGAATGTGAATATTGTGAAAAAAGGTAATTGTGCACACATTATTATTAATTTCTCAACACCTTATGGATATGTTTTTTCCTTATCTTTAAATGCATTTGAAAATGTGTGTTTATTTTTCCGTTAAAATAAAAGGGGGGTTTGTGTGAGGCGGCGTGGAGAAAGAAAATCTTAGGAAATGTAAAAAGGCGTTGGCAAGGACAAAATCAACCAACCAACCAACAAAGGTTTGAGGCGGTGCCGTTTTGTACACGTATTCAATAACTATTCAGCAAAACTGGTTAATTGATCTTTTGGGAGTTAACTTCTGTGACAAGTAGTCAAGGTAAACTAAATATACTTTTCAGATTCATACTTAACACATCTTTTAATATTAGAATAAATTGTATACGGTGATAATAATATAATTTATTTTATATCGTGAGAGATTTATTGATTTTTTTTAACTATAATGTTGAAAGTTATATAAAATTAATTTTTATCGATTGTTGGTAATGAACATTTAATATATCTGCGTAAAAAATAATAACGATTTTAAAAAGTTGTAAAAGAAAGTGTAATTACTTTTTAAGTTTTTAGAAGACTTTATATGATTTAAATTTTGTAATTAAAATTTTAGAGGATTTATAAGATATAAAATAATAAAATTTGAAAGAATTTTATGGATTTTAAAATTAAAGTGCATTATAATGCTGATATTACAATAAGCCCTTTAAATATATATATATATATATATATATATATATATATATATATATATATATATATTTAAAATTTATAAATATTTTTTTT
>Ga0214544_1008179_pt1 | contig 17677 bp, 7 predicted proteins | sample CNSS3metaG_FD_160074 | JGI IMG/M metagenome (GOLD analysis project Ga0214544, IMG submission 160074) | Root nodule microbial communities from cowpea collected in UCLA plant growth center, Los Angeles, California, USA - CNSS3 | ecosystem: Host-associated > Plants > Roots > Nodule | place: USA... | reverse complement strand
TATATATATATATATATATATATATATATATATATATATATATAGGCCGCTTCTCTTTCATATAAGTAGCTACGTTCCTTGTCATCGTCTATATATATCTTGTTTTTTTGCCTGTATGATTACCACTTCGCTCTAACCTTTCCCAATGGGTTGAAGTGTTCACTGTTTTGTCTGAAGGTTTGCAAAACCCTATAGTCTTTGGTCTCTGAGCCTCTTTATAACACATGCTTGCAGTTTCTTTCTTCATTGGAGTTTAGTCAAGGTTTTGAATCAAGGCTAAAATCCTTAAACATGAAACAAGTACTGATTTTTCTGATATATACATATTTCGTTTAATTGCCATGAGCTCTGTAAATTGTCTGTATATATGCTGATTAAGTTGAACAATTTTTTGAAGATGTGCCTTTTTAACTAACTGCTTCAAGTTCCAATGATATTGAGGACGTGAAACAATTGAAATATGATGGGGAACTGAGATCCAAGTGGGTTAGGAATGATCTATTGGAGGCCATTCTTATTAGGAGCATACGTGATACAAGTTAACTTGTCTTCAATTTGTTATTTTTCATTCATTCTGTATTAGAAACTTCATGATGGCAATTATTCATGGAAAATAGCTGACAGTAGTGAACAGGTATTTTTTAGAATTAAATGTAATTTGGAAAGTATGCTATTATTTGTAGTTTGTGGGTAGAGAATATTCTCTGACTCCGAGGCAGCAAGTGCATTGCTGTATTATGTGTGGTTTTCATCTTCATTTTTGATTTCATTAGTTTACCAATTGGTGTTGATCAATGTAATGTAAATAATTGTCATGTTGTAGTTTCTTATATAAAACTAGTGCAGAATTACTAAAACAAGTTATTTCATCAATGGATCCTTTCAATACTCTTGGATTTTGGTTTCGCATCAAAATATGTGTTATATTTAAAGTGGCAGTAGCTTATATTTTTTTTTTTGTACTGGACCAAGTATTCCCTTTGTTATCTTACCTGTAGTTTCTTTATTGTACCTAAACCGTTTTATTATTTTGCAGATTAGCTCAACGTATTGTGCGTGGTGATGTTCCTGAGCCATTGATGAACAGAAAGGTTGAGCTCCTATTGTTTTTTCTTTTGATTATAAGCTTATAAAATGAGTTGAGTTTTTCTTTTTCTTTGTAAATTTTTATGTAGTGTCAAGTCTCGGTGCGGGCTGATTATATTAAAGCTTCTGAAAAAGGTCTAATCAAGCTCTTAATACCTCAGTGTCGTAGTTTCCTGATACCCTGAAAATGATATTTCTTACAACTATAAGGTCCATTTTATTCCTCTAGCCTTTTCGTTTCAAGACTTATCACAAAGCTTAGATACTTCCAAATTTGTAGAAGTCTCCTCCTACCTCAAATACAGAGAAAGAGATAAAGTTCTTTTTGCTATTCTAAAATACAAAGCATGCTTCTTTCCTACTGTTGAAGTTATGAGATTTTTTGGTATTAGGGATGAAATTGAGAATAGAGTCTTTTAATATTATTATTTTAATTTAAGAATTATGACGTGTTAATGTTATTATATGACTACAAACATAGAGTTAACCTTATTTTTACTATCCATAGTCCTAACTAAAAGGAAACAAATTATGAGATATGTAAACAGGAAACTAATCCTAAAGGATAATTGAAATATGCCAAGATATGATCAAAAGATAATTTTAGGATATTTTTATACGTTATAATATTAACACTATGGGCTAAATACTTGAAATGGTGGGCAAAATATCATTTGAGGATGGTGTCACTTTAATCAGTTGTCTTAAAAATATTAATTTTTCCTATTTGAGACTCTGGATGTTTCCTTGACCATTTCTCAAGCTTTATAGTTGTCTCCATGAACAGTCATGACATAGAACTTGTAATTGGAACACCTTATGAATTGTGTCACTTTCTTGTTCATATTTTCTTTTTTAACTTTTCTCTGAAATGTAAAATTGGTATGAGGTGCAGCTTGCTGCTGTAAAGCTCTTCATAATCTGCTATATTTTGTGGTCCAATGGCCTTCATATTACACTTTTGCTTCACATTTCGTAGGGAGTCTTGGCAGGCAATGCAGTGCTGTAATTTTTGTTGTTTAAATTTGTACTAAAATTTGCTTTTATTCTTTTTTGGTTTATAGTTGATCTCCCTTGACATGGGTTCATTGCTTGCTGGGGCCAAGTATCGAGGAGATTTTGAAGAAAGGTTGAAAGCTGTCCTGAAGGAAGTTACAGCATCAAATGGGCAAATAATTTTGTTTATTGATGAAATTCATACTGTTGTAGGTGCAGGTTGGTACCTTATTCTTGTTGCCCAAGCCTTACAAGTTATAATATTGACAAGTTAAAATATTGTGTATTTTTATTTGTTAGAGATGCAATATATACCATTAACATGCCATGACCTAATAACTCAAATCTTTAGGATAGTTGGTTCATTACATGGTGCCATAGCCTCTTTAGCCTAGTGGTTCAGAGTTTGATCTTGGCTGGTCCTCAGTTTTATATAAAATGTTGCTTTTTTTTTCCAAGATACGTGGGTATGTGCATTCTCTGTGCTTTTTTAAGCTGAAAAGGCTCCTGTATGAGAGAGTGTCTTCGACATGTCATATTAAACCAATTTTATGCTTCCACTTAACTTAGGCTTTTGAGACATTAGGTTCGGGACACTATTTATTAGAACCCACCTCCCCTATGCCTAAAAATCAGGAATATTTGTTATCAATTCTTGGTTCTAATCTATTAACGAACAAAATAATTGATTGCTGCAGTGAAAGCAGCTTAATCTGAATATAATTTCTGCAGAATTGGGGGCAGGGAAATTGCTGATAGTAGAGTGATGGAAGAAAGTAAAGGAATATTAATCTATAGTCATACTGTCTCTAGCGGACCGTTTAACTGGTTGGAAGCTTTAATTAAGTTTTTGCATGACTTTGATTATATGCTTTCTTAGCTAGATCGGAGTAACATTCTGATACATATAATAGTAATACGGTATTCTTTTGGTCAATGGTTCCCTAACTAACAGGGGCTACAAGTGGTGCAATGGATGCCGGGAACTTGTTGAAGCCAATGCTTGGAAGAGGTGAACTTAGATGTATAGGAGCAACTACATTGAATGAATATAGAAAATATATAGAAAAGGATCCTGCACTTGAGCGAAGATTTCAGCAAGTGTTTTGCAGTCAACCATCTGTTGAAGATACAATATCCATTCTCCGTGGGTTGCGTGAACGCTATGAATTGCATCATGGAGTCAAAATATCAGATAGTGCACTTGTTTCAGCTGCAGTTCTTGCAGATCGATACATTACAGAGCGCTTTTTACCTGACAAAGGTAAGATGTGACATTAGCTCATATATGATGGGTTGATTCCTTTGTAATAATTTATTTTAGGGTTACTTGCAGAAGTTTGGTCTTACCTAGAACAGCAAAAAGTTAGTTTTGAAAAGAAAAAGCATTCCCTCTCTCTCTTATAAGTCTTTAGATTGTTAATAGCTTGGAATTTTTTTTCTCTTTTAGCCATTGATCTTGTTGATGAAGCTGCTGCGAAACTGAAGATGGAGATAACCTCTAAGCCTACCGAATTGGATGAGATAGACAGGGCAATATTGAAATTGGAGATGGAAAAGCTCTCTTTGAAAAATGACACTGACAAGGCATCTAAAGAAAGATTAAGTAAGCTCGAAAATGATTTGAGTGTACTTAAACAGAAGCAAAAAGAACTAGCAGAGCAATGGGACAATGAAAAAGTTTTTATGACACGAATAAGGTCAATCAAAGAAGAGGTAATGTTTAGTTTGTATATAGTCAGTCACAGTTCCCGCCCTCCCCTGGAAAAGAATTCTGCACCTTACATTTTGTAAACATTTGTAGATTGATAGAGTCAACCTAGAGATGGAAGCTGCTGAACGTGATTATGACTTGAACCGCGCTGCTGAGCTCAAGTATGGAACTTTGATGTCCCTTCAGCGCCAATTAGAAGAAGCTGAAAAGAACCTTACTGAGTTCCGGCAGTCTGGAAAATCTTTGCTTCGAGAAGAGGTCACTGATCTTGATATTACTGAGATTGTTAGCAAATGGACAGGTATACCATTATCAAACCTCCAACAAACAGAAAGAGAAAAATTAGTCTTGCTGGAACAGGTTCTTCACAAGAGAGTGGTTGGTCAAGATATGGCAGTCAAATCTGTGGCTGATGCAATTCGCCGTTCAAGGGCTGGATTGTCTGATCCAAACCGGCCAATTGCAAGCTTCATGTTCATGGGTCCAACTGGTGTTGGCAAAACTGAGCTTGCCAAGGCTTTGGCTGGTTACTTGTTTAACACTGAAAATGCTCTTGTTAGAATTGATATGAGTGAGTACATGGAGAAACATGCTGTTTCACGATTAGTTGGAGCCCCTCCTGGTTATGTTGGTTATGAAGAAGGTGGTCAGCTGACTGAAGTGGTCCGGAGAAGACCCTACTCTGTGGTCCTATTTGATGAAATAGAGAAGGCACATCACGATGTCTTCAACATATTGTTACAGTTGTTGGATGATGGAAGGATTACTGATTCCCAAGGAAGGACTGTTAGCTTCACGAATTGTGTTGTGATTATGACTTCAAACATTGGCTCACATTATATACTTGAAACTCTTCGTAGCACACACGATGATAAAACTGCAGTCTATGATCAGATGAAGAGACAAGTTGTTGAGTTGGCTAGGCAAACATTTCGTCCAGAGTTCATGAATCGCATTGACGAATATATTGTGTTCCAGCCTCTGGATTCTGAACAGATAAGCAAAATAGTGGAGCTCCAGGTAATTGATATGTTTTTATTAACTTAATCCCTTTAAACTTAATTTGATTTTTCCATTTCCTCCGTAAATTGCTGCTCTTTTAATCAAAATTATAATGGTATTGAAGTTTCTTTAGATTGCTCTTTTGGTTTGATTTCCATTCTGAATAAACCATCGATTTGACTTCTCAAGCATTACCTTCTCTTCTAAATATTGAAATCTATCTGCTAGAAGGTAATACTTTAGGAACCAAATTGAAGGTATATAATGCTATTCTGATTGCCGGGGCGGCATGCTAATGTACGTCTTCTTACCTTGTATAGATGGAACGAGTGAAAAACAGGCTTAAGCAAAAGAAAATTGATCTTCATTACACAGAAGAAGCTGTTAAACATCTTGGTGTACTGGGTTTTGATCCAAATTTTGGTGCAAGACCAGTTAAAAGAGTGATACAACAGTTAGTTGAAAATGAAATTGCTATGGGAGTTCTAAGGGGAGATTTCAAAGAAGAGGACTCAATCATTGTGGATGCTGATGTGACTGCATCAGCCAAAGAACGCTCTATGAATAGACTGCTTATTAAGAAGTTGGACAGCCCTGTTGCGGATGCCATGGTTGTCAATCACTAATTTTGACGCTGCAAAGCTTTCACATAGGTAAATGGTAGTTCACACCTCTTTTTTTTTTTTAAACTCCGAAGGACATTGTGTTTTCTTATGTTTTCCTTTTTATGTGTAATTATTGTCATAAGAATATTCTGTTTTAGAAGATTTGTTGATTATGGTTTCACTCTAGATTGAATAGGTCACTAAATATCCCGAATTTTAAAAAAAAAAATTCTAATTATATTTAACTGCAATTATACTTTTAGTCTATTGTTGCTTTTAGAGATACTCCTAATATAAAAACAGCTCTCATTTGAAGTTTGGTACAACTAAATTCACTAAATATGTTCAATATAGAAGCCTATAGTTATATTTGATCGTATTGTTATTTTGTCCTTTTCTTCACTCATTGATGATATTAAGAAATAATGGTAAATTAAGATGAAATAACAGATAATTTTAAATAAATTAAAATAACAGTTATTTGTATTAGAAAGAACGAAAAATAATTGTTAAGGAGTTAGTAAATATTTCGTGTATTAAAAGAGAAAAAATGTTAAAAATTATAAAAGAATATGAATTATATGTTGTTTTGCAATTTTTGTTTTTTTTGTATCAAACTTCCTTGATCACGAGTGAAATAGATCATTCATTCTATATATGTAAAGTTGTTTTTTCATCATTAGCTTTGCACATGATCTATATTTTTGACATGCCTTTGTCGTTGTAGGATGTGCAATCAACCGCACTCATTGAGTATATTTATTTAGAGTAAATTACTATTATGTATTTAAGATGGCTTCTTCGATTGTGACAATTACATTACTTGTAGTCTTACAAGGCATGTTGGACCTCGATGATGGTGGTATTTTGAGAACAATGAGAATATGAAAATCTTAAGAATTTGAGAATCGTGAGATATTGAGAACCGTGTGAATTTAAAAATCTTGAGAAATTGAGTTTGAAAAATTGAGAACTTTGAGAGATTGAAAACTTTGAGTAAATGAGAACCGTGAGAAGTTGAGAATTGTGAAAAATTGATAACCTTGAAAGATTGAAAAATGTGAGAAATTGAGAATTATGAAAAATTGAGAACTGTGTGAAATTGAGAATCTTGATAAATTGACAACCGTGAAAAACTAAGAACCATGAGAAATTGAGAACCATAAGAAATTGAAAAACTTAAGAAATTGAGAACAGTGAAAAGTTTGAAAAACTTGAGAAATTAAGAATTGTGTGGAATAGAAAATTGTTTGAAATTAAGTACCATAAGAAATTGAGAACCGTGAGAAATTGAGAACTATGAGAAATTGGGAATCGAGATAAATTGAGACCTAAGAGAAATTGATAAATGTGAGAAATTAAGAATCGTGAGAAATTATGAGTTGTGGGACATTGAGAACTGAGAGAAATTAAGATCCATAAGAAATTGAGAACCGTGAGAAATTGAGAGATACGTGAGAAATTGAGAAATATGAGAAATTGATAATCGTGAGAAGTTGAGAAATGTGATAAATTGAGAATCGTGAGAAATTATGAGTCGTGAGACATTAAGAACCGTGAGAAATTGAGAGATACGTGAGAATTTGAGAATTTGAGAAATTGAGTATCGTGAGAAATTAAGTACGGTAAGAAATTGAAAAATGTGAGAAATTGAGAATCGAGAGAATTTGAGAATCGTGAGAAATTGAGAACTGTGACAAATTGAGAACTGAGATGATTTGAGTATCATGAGAAATTAAGAACCATGAGTAATTGAATACCTTGATAAATTGAGTACTGTGAAAAATTGAAAACCGTTAGAAATTGAGAACCATGAGGAATTGGAAAATTGAAAAATGTGAAAAATTGAGAACCGAGAGAAATTGAAATGAATGACAACTGGAGTACCATGAAAAATCAAGAACCATGAAAAATTGAGAAATCAAGAACCATGAAAAATTGAGAATCGTAAAAAATTGAGTATAGTAAGAAATTGAGAATTGTGAGAAATTGAAAAATGTGAGAAATTAAGAATTGTGAGAAATTGAAAAATGTGAGAAATTGAGAACCGTGAGAAAATCGAAAGAAATTGAGAAGTGTGAGAAATTAAATACCATGAGAAATTGAGAACCGTGAGAAGTTGAGAAATGTGAGAAATTGAGAAATATGAGAAATTGAGAACCATGAGAAATTGAGAGATACGTGAAAATTGAGAAATATGAGAAATTGAGAACTGTGATAAATTGAGAGATACATGAAAAATTGAGAAATATGAGAAATTGAGAATGTGAGAGAAATTGAGAACCGTGAAAAATTGAGAGATCCGTGAAAAATTGAGAGATATGTGAGAAGTTGAGAAATGTGAGAAATTGAGTAGCGTGAGAAATTAAGTATTGTGAGTAATTGAGAAATGTGAAAAATTGAGAACCGTGAGAAATTAAGAATCGTCAGAAATTTTGAACTGTGAGAAGAACGGTGAGAAAATGAGTACCGTGAAAAATTAAGAATCGTGAGAAATTAAGTACCTTGAAAATTGAGATCCGAGATAATTTGAGTACCATGAGAAATTAAGAATCATGAGAAATTGAGAACCGTGCGAAATCGAGATCCCTAAAAATTGAGAAGCATGAGAAGTTGAGAACCGTGAAAAACTGAAATCAATGACAATTTGAGTACCATGAGAACTTGGAAAATGTGAAAAATTGAGAACTAAGAGAAATTGAAATGAATGACAATTTAAGTATCATGAGAAATCAAGTACTGTGAAAAATTGAGAATCGTGAGAAATCAATAACCTTGAGAAATTGAGTACCATGAAAAGTTGAGAGATGTGATAAATTGAAAATCATGAGAAATTAAGAACTGTGAGAAATTAAGTATCATGAAAAATTGAGAACCGTGACAAATTGAGATTCATGATAATTTGAGTACCATGAGAAATTGAGAATCGTGAAAAATTAAATACTATGAGAAATTGATTTCTATGAAAATTTGAGAACCTTAAAAAATGTGAGAATCGAAAGAAGGTGAACAATTTTGAGCCATGAAAAATTTATAACCTTAAGAAATTGAGAATCGTGAGAAATTGAGAATCATGAGAAATTAAAAACCTTGAGAGATTGAGAACCTTAAGAAATTGATAATCATGAGAGGTTAAAAACGGTGAAAAATTGATAACCGTCAGAAGTTGAGAACAGAAAGAAATTGAGTACGTTGAAAAATTGAAATTGTGAACCTTTAAAAATTAAGAACCTTGATTCCATAAATAGATCAGTAATTAGGATTAAGGTGGATTGGCATGCGATTAGGTAGGTCCTAATTACAAGCTCAGAAAAAACTATAAATATGAGTTAAAATTGTGATTTTTGAAACTTCATCTCACATTAATTACAATATTTATTTCTTTTATCGATTAATTTTGTACTGATTTTAACATTATCTCACATTAATTACAATATTTATTTCTTTTATTGATTAATTTTGTACTGACTTTAACATTAGAACATTTTTTCATGTATCTAGGTTGACTGTAATTTTTTTTAAGTGAACTTAACGTACACCTGAAAGAGGTTGAGACGGATATTATATAACCATTTTTATATTATCATTATTAATGTATGCAAAATTTATATACTTGCCGGCAATAATCGGATCATTCACCGAAAGTTATTACAATCAAGATTCTTCAAAATCTACTCACCATTACGGTTATAAAGTAAATTGATAGCCCTTGTGTACGAAAGTGAATTCTCGTGACATGTGATTGCTAGTTTAATAAATGGACTCACTGAATGGGTCTTATTGACTTAAGCGAAAGACCGAAAATAAATTGTAATAGATACTTTATTTTAATGGAATTTGTAAATAAAGATTAATACTTAAATAAAATGTGAACACTTATATAACATTTGTTTAAATAGATAAATTGATTAAAATATTTCTCTAATTTAATTTCTTTAATATGAATTATATACATGAACTTCTTTAATTTGAATTATACACATGAACTGTTATACTTCAACTTACAATTTTTTAACCAACCGGTTCAAAATTAAAATAAAAAGTTATTGATTAATAATATAAATTACAACTAAACTTGTATACATGATATGACTATGAGTATTGCTTTTAGTCTATATAAGTGCAAATTTTGAAAAAACCAGAATATATTTTGATTTAAAATTAAAATAATGAATTTTCAAAAATAAATAAGAAAATACATAGAGTGGGTGGATGGAGTTGGGTGGGTTAACTGTCAATAGCCCAAATCTTTTAAATCTCTGAGTCCTCATTCACTGTTCCTTCACGTTGAAAACACACACTACCCTTCTTTAGTGTAATCTCTCTGCCTTTGCCCCTCCTTCGCCGTATTCTGCTTTAGCAAACATCTTTTCTCTACTGAAACGAAACGAAACCATCGCTCAAACCTTCTTTTTCTATGGAATTGTGGTGTTCTTGTTCTTGATCTCTTGTTCAAATTCTTATGTTGTGTAGTGAGATTTACCTGCATATGGAAAATTGAGGAGACAATAAAAGAATATTGAGACAAGAAAAGAAATTAAGGGGATGCTTGAAATGACTCACTAACTTGAAGATGGAAGATTTATGAAGAACGAAAGGTTCTTGAACACCCTTTTTCTGCTCACGCCTCTATGTCGTCAAAATTAATACCTTCAAGACAATATCATCATAAAATAAAGACGAGAAACAAAGAGAAAAGAGAGACAATAAACATTTGCACACAGTACTATGACTATGAACAACGTACAAACAGAAAACCCAACACATGATCCCTGTTATTTATAATTCTTTTCCGGAAACCTAATAGCGATCGGAAAAAGTAAAAGGATACCCCAATCAGCAATGCTTCTCTCACGTTCCTCTGCCACATGTTTAACTATCTGAGAAAGTAAGTGAAAAAAGGTCATCGGGTTTCAGAAGCACGTTTAATGACCTGAAAAAGAATTTCCCTTGAAATTTTTAGCACAACACGAGGAAGCTCCACAAAAAACTTCGTTTCAAAAAACTATTAATATCTTAACAAATCAATTAAAAAAAAAAAGAAACACTTTTGGATAAGAGCATAGGTATTAAATTAATAAAGCATCAAAATTCAAAGGAATCGAACAGTGCACTGCCGAATCAAATACCACCTGTATGGAAACTCGATCTTCTCTCCCTCCCGCCAAACCTCACGTGCCTCAGACATGAACTCTTATGATATACAGAATTAAAGCCTCCATCAATAGGGTTAATTTTGTGTAGTGTCAAATACAATGCGGAAAGTATTGCATGACAATAATATGTCAGCTTCCTTAGCTCAATTGCTCAACGACAAAGCTCATGAATGGCTTATAAAATGAGCAAACTTGAGAAGATTAAGCATGTTGGCCCTTGGTAAACTTCCAATGGTTTTCTTTAACATTTTCTTAATTTTCGAGGGAAGTGAAGTTTCAACTCAGAGCAGACTCCAACCAGCTTTCTTTCCCATTGAACACCTCTCTTTCATTGTCCTTCTCACATTTTCTGCTTCTTCCCACCTCCCAATGGAGCTATACAAATTGGCCAACATAACATAGTAGCCGTCATTTTCTGGTTCAGAGTCAATAGCATGAGTTGCAATACTTATTCCCATCTCTACTTGATTGTAAGTTTTACAATGACCTAACAAAGCTCCCCAGACACCGCTGTCTGGAGAAATAGGCATAGATAGGACCATAGCCTTTGCTTCCTGCAGATTACCTGATCTTCCCAAAAGATCTATCATACAAGTGTAGTGCTTTAAATTGGGACTCAAAGAATAACTCAGCATTCTCGCGAACACGTACTTTCCTTCTTCAGCAAGTCCTGCATGGGCACATGCTGAGAGAAGAGAGAGGAAGGTAATTTCATTGGGCATAACGTTTGATTCCTCCATACTTCGGAATATCTCCAAAGCAGATTCTGCATATCCATTCATTCCATAGCCTGAAATCATTGCATTCCAGCAAATTTCATCCTTCTCCATCATAGAGTCAAATACCATTCTTGACTTTTGCAGCTGACCACATTTAGCATACATATCAACCAGCGCTGTGCCAAGAGGTAAATTGACTCTAAAACCACTTTCTTTTATGTAGCGGTGAACTCTTTCTCCTTTCTCTAGAGATGCAATGTGGGAACATGCAGAAAGCACTACCACAAGTGTGGCTGTATTGGGCTGCAGTCCTTCTCTAACCATTTTATCAAATAAATCTACAGCATCTTCATGCTGCTTGATGTGAACATGAGACGAAATCAAAGTGTTCCACGACACAACATCCCTCTGCGACCTGTTAAATATTCTCGATGCATAGGTCATCCTACCACATTTTCCATAAATCTCTATGAGCGAGTTGGTGACTGCGATGTTAGCATCCAAAAAACCCTTTATCGCGTTGCAATGAATCGACCTTCCCAAATTAACTGCTCCCAACTGAGCACACGAGGCAATAGCTGAAACTACTCCAATTGAATCAGAACGAATACCAACACATTGCATCTCCCTGAAGAGCTCAACACACTTCACGCCCTCCCCCATTCTATCATACCCAAAAACCATAAAGTTCCAGCACTCTTCGCTCCCGCGACACATTGGGAAAATCCTCTCTGCCAAACTCATCATTCCAAACTTGCAGTACATAAATAACAGCAAATCATTAACTTCCTCAGCATCCACGTACTGTCTCCTTATAATCACTCCGTGAAACGCTTTCCCTTGAGACACATCCATGGAATTACCAAACCCCGAAAGCATGCAGCCAATAACAATCCCATCTGGACGTATTTCGTTTTCCTGCATTTCTCTATACAACTTCACACACTCCCCCATCATCCCAAACCTCGCACAAACCCCGATGATGGACGTCCAAGACAAGAGATCTTTGTGAATCACCTCGCAAAATGCTCGATACGCTTCTCGAGGGAACCCACATTTGGAATACATAGCCAAAACGGAAGACTGTAGAAAAGAAGCAACCCCGTCTTTGATAACCACACCATGCAAGCAAGCGCCTTCTCTCGCAGCCCCGAGATTCCCACACGCGAGAAACCCACCCTCCCACGTTCTAACGTTGGGCTTTTGAGTATCCTCACCAACCTCATGCATGTCACGGAGACACTTCAAACCCTTCTCCGGCTCCCCATTCTGCACGTGGCCGATAATAAGCGCAGTCCAAGCAGCCACATCCCGAACAGGAATTTCATCAAACACCTTGCATGCAAGGTCCATTTCACCACAGCGCGAGTAGAACGACACGAAGGAGGCGGAGGAAGAATGGAAGAGGCCAGTTTTGAAGGCGAGGGCGTGGAGCGAGGCGCCGTGGGGGAGGAGCGAGAGGTGCGCAGAGGCGGAGACAACGATGGGGAGAGTGAAGTGGTTGGGAGAGAGGTTGGAGGCGCGTGTCATGTGTGAGAAGAGGGTGAGAGCGTGGGGGAAGAGGGAACGGGAGAAGAGGGATTTGAGGAAGGAGTTGTAGACGAAGGTGTCTTTGGAGGGAAGAGAGTGGAAGAGGGTGGAACAGGAAACGTGGTCGTTTTGGAGAGAGTCGTAGAGAGAGATGAGCTTTGCAGCAATGAAGAGGTTGGTTGAGTGGCCGCACGTCACCGTGAGCGCGTGGAGGCGGCGGAGGGATTCCACGGTTTTGACGTGGTTGGCGAGCACGATGAGTTCCCCTGCATCATACACGTTGAACCTGCGTATCAACATTGCTATTCACCTCCTAAAGGTTTTCGTATGCACCACGCACTCAACCATTATCAACTTCCAAACAATTAACGTGCATGCTTTACCTCTATCGGCTTCATAGAAAAACAACAAACGTCGTTGTATAGTATTATCAGGTGGCCATACTTTTTTTGTTGTCGGACATGTAACAAACTCGATTTACCATTTTACAGACATGTTTTCATTAATTTATACCGCTACTCCAACATATATAACATGTGTTAAATTAATATTACAATATTTGTGATTTCAGAAAATTAAAGTGAAACCAATAATGCAATTAAATTTATGAGAATCAGCTTCAAAGATTAAGTGCTTGTTGTAGGGAGACAATTCAAGATAATTGTGGGACAAACAAACTTGACGATTCGAGTATTTGTCCCATCTCCTCATAAATTAAATATTTGTTTGTAGAATAATACCATAATCTAATAATCTATTAGTGGATGTGATATGCCTCGAGTGTACTATGAGTGATGATTCAGATATATCTTTTAGTTATATTACTGAGAATAAATAGGTTGATTAGTCAAATTTGACAGTACACAAATTATTAATTTCGAATTAAAAGGGAAAATCCTTGAATAAAAATGGCAAGGGATTCCATGAAAAGGATCATCTAAATTCCTAGTTTTATAATTTAGCTAATTATCGGATTTGTTTGCAGGTATTTTGCAATTAAAAGTAGTTTTATAATTTGTTAAGATCAAATAATAGGCAAACTAATATCTTGTATTAACTAAGTAGTTGAGGTAAAAACAATATTTAAGAATTTAGACAAACTCTTATGCCCTCAACAGTAGGGGTGGCAAAACTGACAAGTCTGGTCTGTTTTGGCCCGGCCTGTCTGTGGCCTGCTAAAAAGGATCAGGTTGGACTAATTTGCCACCAATAAACGGGTTGGATATTGTAACCCGTTTTGTTTTAAGACGGGATGACGGGTCGGCGAGCTGACCCGCGGGCTGGCCTGTCTTTTTTATTTTTTTTTTAACTTTTTATAAATTTTTGTTTATAAATCTATTTTATATATATAAATTTTTTATATAATATAATTTTTTTTTTATTATTTTTAATTTTAAACATAAAAAAAAAAAACAGGTTGGCGGACTGGCCCACGGGCCGGCCTGTTTTGACCCGTTAAACTGGTGGATTAGGTAGGCCGGATTACTGCGAGTTGACGGGCTGAAAATTTCAATCTGGCCTACCTTTTTTGGACGGACTGGCGGGCCTGACCCATTTTAACATCCCTACTCTATGAAGTTTTGTAATTTATATAAATCAAAATCAATCCTTGTATAACCAAGTAGTGAAATTGGATTTAGGTTAGTTGTATAAATCAAGATGAACCCACTAAGAAGACTTTAATAGAGTTTAAATGTGATCGGGTAAAAATGGGTTAGTTCATTATTGGTTTAAATTTGATTCAATTGAAAAAAAAAAAAAAACAGTTTTAATCACCATGTGGTGGACCAAGCCAAGATTCAAATCTTTTACTTACATGAAAATGATGGATTGAGTTGATTTATTTTAAACTCGATCCAGAGTGAATCAACATCTAAGATTTGAATTGTTTCACTTTGTCACCTATAATTGGTTGATCTTATAATATTTAAATATTAATAAATAAGGAAGAATAATAGTATATATATATATATATATATATATATATATTACTAAAAATTATACAAAAATATATTAAGATAAATGTGTTATATAAATATTATTTATCGGAATACTTTTAATAACGTAACAAAATGGCTATCAATTCAAATAGACAAATCAATGGTGGTAATAACTACCATACTATATAGATCATAACAAATATGCGGAAAAAAATTAAAATTCTATATTGATTCATGTTGCATTAATTGAATAATAGATAAACATGTGACCTATTTATAAAATTCATTTACTGTTCTTTAATCGTAGTTGCTGAATAGTACACGCAGAGTATGTTAGCAGGTGAAGTTTTCTGTTTTTATAAGGACTATTTATGGTAGAAAATCTCAAGTTATCATCATATATTAATTTTCTGGTACAATCTTAAATAACAAATTGAAAAATCCTTATTCGTTTATGTCAAAAGCAACAGGACAAGTTAAGAAAATAATTATTTGTAAAACAGAAGAAAACAAATAATATATATACACACACGTGTATATATATAGAACATACGCTAATTATTTTATTTGTTGAAAATAACTTTTGTATACTACCTTTCCATATATGAAGAGTAAAAAGTTACAGTTGGACAAATAAAGTCTAAACGGTCTGTTTTAATTAATTTTCTTTTATTAAACATATTTTTAGTAGCTATTTTTATATTTCACATGTCCCAAAATTTCATATTTTTATTTCGTAAAGTTAAAAAATAATGAATTTAGTTATTTGAATTTAACAATATAATTTTTTACATGTTAAATCGTATTCAAATTAATATTTGAATTATTTATATTATTTATCGTATTTTAACTTAAATAGTGACGGACATACCTATATGTTGTCTTTTCTTAATTTTGTCTTTCTAATTCTTTATTTATATTTTACAAGATTGCTTGATTTTGATTTAAATAATTTTTAATTATTCATCACAGTTTCTGAAATACTGTTTAACACATATAACAGAAAATTGTCGTCGTATAGAAAGATAATTCTAATTTTATATATAAATTTAAAGAACAAAATATATTTAAACAATTTTTTTCAGCAATGCCATTTGTAAAACGAATTAGTATTGTTGAGTGTGTGAAGAGACGAATAAATATGAGAGTGGAAAAGTAAGTAATCACGGATGAGCTATATGTCCCTATGGTAACATAGCTACAATTTTAGTGTTTTTTTTTTATGGTGAAATTGTTTTGTAGTTGGCTGGAGTAGGTGAAACTAATATCACTTAATCATTTTCCAACACCATAATCAACTTAATAACCATGATGAAAAACCTTTATGTTTTTAATCAAATTCAAATATCTGCATCCTACTCAACACATAAAAAGAAATTAACTATTTTAGTAATGTTTCTGTCGATGCAACTACAACATACACGTGACAGTATAAATAATATTATCCACTAGTCTCTGTCACTCATTCTCTTCAGCTTTTGAATTATTGTGGTGAATGCTTCCTCACTCGTGTTAATAATTACTATAGTCTTAGGATTTATCCTCTCTTTTTTTTATCAGTATTTGCCTGATTGGTATACTGTTTATTTGATATTGATGTATATTAATGAGTGAATTCTGATATCATCGTCAACTCATTTAATTGATTTTAATAATATAAAAGAGTATATTAGTTAATAAATACAAATAAATCTACACAACAAATACAAATGTTCAAAAAAAAAAATACTAAACATTAGATAAAATATGATAAAAATTAAAAATAATTGAATGGTTTATACTCTTTTATGCTAGTTTAAAGGATTGAATATATATTCTGGTACTCTTAACAAGTCTTATATCGTATGTGACTTAAGGTTAAATACAATTTAAATATTTTTTTTTATTTTATTATCTGAGACGTCTTTTAAGAATAAAATTGTGACAGAACTCCACATTTCAACACAGATAATACTTCAGAAATACGATAATTGACCTTAAATCTTAAACTCTAAACCTTAACAATATTATTAGATGACGACTCGGTGTAATTAATGATCCATATATCTTTAAAGATATAAATAAAAAGGACAGTAAAAAAGAGCAAAAAGAATATTATTTCTTTATATATTTGTGATTACTGATTGAAATTGAAAAAAAAGTTGTGTATAATTCATTAAATAATTAAGAAGTTAAACCCTAAAAAATTATATTACCCGATAAATCTAAGAAAAGTAATAAATAGTTTATTTTAAAAATTGTGTTAGTATAATTGTACGTCTCTGTAATACAGAAAAAAAAAATGCCTTCAACGTTCTTAACAGATTCTATTTAATTTTTCTTTTTGTTTAAAGCAATGTAGTTTTTTAACCGATGTTTTATCTTTTGGTATACAGAAACATTTATTGATTTTTCTGGCTTCATAACATTTTTTTTCACTGCAATTTTCAACTGTTAGAAATTTTTGTGGGATTGATTAGTAATCCAATTGAGAATTTTCATGCTCTTTTTAGTAAGTCAATCGCAAAGGAAATACCCGTTATTTATTTTTATGCTTACTCGTTCAAATTTGAAATCGACATATATATATGAAGTGAACCTTTAAGAAAACTGTGATTTATAATTAACTTATAAACAATAACAAATAATGTATTCAAAAGTTATTACAACTCACGTCACTGATATTTTTTTTTTCACGCTAATAACTTGTAATATTAATTTGTAAAGAATATGATTTAATAACATTAATTTAACAACGGATTTTATTATTATCGAAAAATTTTAACCGTGGATAATATCAATTTTTCTTACACAAGATAAATTAAAAAACAAATGACTATATTTAACTTACATCCAAACTCTAATTTATTTAATTATATATATATATATATATATATATATATATATATATATTTATTTATATATATATATATATATATATATTTTTATT
>Ga0214544_1008176_pt1 | contig 17691 bp, 14 predicted proteins | sample CNSS3metaG_FD_160074 | JGI IMG/M metagenome (GOLD analysis project Ga0214544, IMG submission 160074) | Root nodule microbial communities from cowpea collected in UCLA plant growth center, Los Angeles, California, USA - CNSS3 | ecosystem: Host-associated > Plants > Roots > Nodule | place: USA... | reverse complement strand
GTGTATAAAAAATAGATTCATTATAATTTAAAAAACTGAAGTAAACAAACATTTAAAATATATTTTAATTTAAATATTTTTTTCCTTTTATATTTTTTTAAGAATTTTTTTTCCTTTTATATTTTTTAAAAAATATTTTTAAAATTTATCAACTAGGTTTCATTAATGTTTGCAAATTTAATAAATGTTTTGGTTCTCATTAAATTCTATTTGGTATTCTAATATAAAATGTAAACAATTATAATTTATTTCAAAGTATTTGATATCGAAAAAATAACCATACTCTTAATATTGAATATTTGATAATATTATGTTTCCTTTACCGTAATTTTTTATTATTTTATAAAAATTAATATTAAAGTAGTAAGAAAACGGGTACGGGTATGGGTATAAGATTATACCCGTTACCCGGTGGGAATGGGGATGAGATAAAAGTTTGATACCCGTTGGGTTTGGGTATGGGGATGAGGATGAACTTTTTTTACGGGGATGGGTATGGAATAGTGAAACCCGTCCCCGTCCCGCCCCGTTGCCATCCCTACTTTCTCCCACTAAAAATTAAATATTCCCTCCAGAAGAGTTATTAGATTTATCTACAATATTATTATTTTTCTTAGAAAAATAAGAAAATTATAATTGTTAACTCCTTAAAAAATAGATACTGATTATTCCTTTTAGCCAAATAAAAAAAATATAACACTAACTGATTTAATTAGATAGCAATTATGATATATCTAATTAATGTTATGTAAAAATAATGTTGATAAACTTTTATCCAAGCTGGCATGGGAGTTTGTCATGTAGATTAAGGATTAGCCCTTATCCAGTGTATAGGAAAGATATTTAAGAATTGTTGTAATGGGAATTCTTGGTTTCAGTATTCGCTAATCTTAATCTTGATCTTAATTCGCAATGGATAAAAGGGTTTTTCAATTTTGAAGAAAGCAAGAGATTGTTTTGTTTGTGTTGTTCGAAAGCAAGGTTCTTCACCCAGATCGATTCTCCAGCCTTTCACACCTTCCTTCAATTCAACTCAGCTCTCTGCGCCTTCCCCTGCGCGCCCATGGCCGCATCATAGCAGCGATCAGTCCATCACATCAAAATCAATGGCGGAAAGCGCATCACCGTCGTCCAAACCCTCACCAATGGACCCTCAAAACCCCGCACCATCCTCCAACCCTACAATCCCTTCCCCTTCCCACAACAACATGCCTTCACCTTCGCTCCCTCCGCTTCCCCAAGACCAGCAACAGCAACAGCAGCAGCAAAATCTTCATCAACAGTTGAGTCCGCCTCAACAACAACAGCCTCTCGTGTCGTCGCAAGCCATGAACACCATCAACGGCATCAACCCTATCTCCAATTTCCAACTCCAGCAGACGCTGCAGCGATCGCCTTCCATCTCGCGCCTCAATCAAATCCAGCCTCAGCAGCAGCCGCAGCAGCAGCAGCAGTTCGGCGTCATGCGCCAGCAGGCTGGATTGTACGGCGGACAGATGAGCTTTGCTGCCGCGGGCGGCGGAGCGGGCCAGCAGCAGCAGTTGGGCGGCTCCAATTTGTCGCGGTCCGCGCTGATAGGGCAGAGCGGACACTTCCCCATGTTGTCTGGTGCTGGCTCGCAGTTTAACTTGCTCTCCTCGGTATGATTCAACTTCGTTTTCCTCTGCTAATTGTTTTTGCATCTCGTCTTTCGTGTTTGATACTGAATGGAGTGAAATTGGTAAATCGCACTGTAGTTATTTGGGTATAGATTTATTTTCTTAAAAACTCCTAGTCAGCCTGTTTAATGGAAAAAAAATTGAAATTTTTCCATAAGCTATAACTTATGCATTTGACCTTTATATGACATCTCCAATTTTACTTCTCTATGGCTTAGGTTCATGCATTGATTTAACTTATGGTAGCTACTCAGTTCATTCTGCCTTAGTTTTCCCCCTTTTTGTTTATGGAAAACTTAATTTTATTTTACTGTAGCCTTTTTCCCCTATGAATGTTTATGGGAATGTTGATCCAAAGAGGGCCATAGTCATGTCACTGATATAATTCCGCAAATTGTACATAACGATGAGTTGTTACCTTATAGAAGTTGTATCTGTCTATTATTCATGAACTGGAGAGGATTGGAATCCATCAGAGCAACTGAGTTGCCTTACGGTTTTACCTTTCCAACTATGCTTGCTTCGGTCTAGTTCCATTGTTTGTTATTGGGTATTTGTGACAGGTTTTTGTATAAATTCTTTCCCATAGCGTGGCTGTTTTTTAGTAACACCAATTTTCCTGTCTGGTAATACTAAGTTGTGTTATTGCTGGATGACATTACAAACGATGTTGGTTATAAATGTGATTTGCGGTTGTTGTTTTTGTAATGGATGGTTATTACAATCTTGTGATTTGCTATTCGAATTGCCTAATTCTATAATAATAGGCTATCCGGGAATTTGTATGTCTTCTGATGAATCACATAACCTTTGAATCTTGTGATACATGTATGAATGAGACAATCAGTACAATCTTTTAAACTCATACCATGCACACAATCCGTGGTTCTTTATTTTTACTTTTCTTTTACCATTTTCCATTGGAAACACTGGGGAGTAGGGTAGATTGGGTGATTTTTTAGCCTTGTGAAAAGGGGTAAAGGGAAACTAAGAGTAATATTAGAGGAAATTGTTGAAAGAGATTTCATGTGAATAGTATCCTTGAGGATTTTGCCTTTAGCTGAGCCTAATTACATTAAATAACTCATGTAGCCAACTTCATCCAGTGTGATACGATTTTTGTTTTACTTTTCTTTTACCATTTTTCATAGAAGAAAATGAAAAGTCCAATAAGACAACCTTCAAAATAAAAAGGTTTTTAAAGGTACATTACGAAACTTACCCAACTTATTTGTTTCAATGCTCTATTTTCATTCCTCTGAAGTAGTAGCAGTTTCAAACCGTCACATAGTCTCTATTGTATTCAGTTCTTCTATTTAGTTGTTCCGTTATGCTTTTATGTGACTCATAATTGTTACGTTCAGAGCTGTTTTGCTTTGAACTATAAATCATAAAAAAATAGCTTAACAATTCGTGATATGAATTTGTTTGACAACCTTTAATTTGGATATTGTATCAATATTGAAGTGTCATGCTTTCTGTGCCTGAAAAGCTATTTTTCTTAAATAATTTTCAATTTGGTATAGCCAAGGCAAAAAGGTGGGCTAGTTCAGCAGTCTCAGTTCTCAGGTAATTCTGCTGGACAATCTCTGCAAGGAATGCAAGCAATGGGTATGATTGGATCGTCAAATCTCACCTCTCAACTGCGAGCTAATGGAGCCCTTGCTTATGCACAGCAGCTTCGAATGAGTCAGGGTCAAATCAGACAGCAAATTTCTCAGCAGAGTTCACTTAACACTGGACAGGTATATTCTATGCTTTATGTATATAGATACAATTTTAGTGAACTAGGAAATAATAATGCTTACCAATGTTCTGGTATCGTTGTATAACCAGTTTGTCAGTAATACACTCTTATGCTGTTTAGATTTTAAATGTACACGCTGTCAAGGTCTGCTGTGTTTTTGATATTTTAAGATGTACATATTTTTAAAGTTCATGCTTTCGGACTTCCAAATATTTTCTCACTTTTAACATCATTGATATACCCAATTTGATTTTTTAGTTGTGGACTGTTCTTGCACGCATTTTGTTTTGGTTTTATGTAGACTATTTTCTTAAGAGGTGGTATCTAAGTAAGTAGAATGTTTATCCTACTGTCACTACATCGGTTCTTCGTGTCATCTCATAATTTGGGGTTGGCTGGAGCTCCCGAGGTTAGACATTCTTATTAGTTGTGTTATAGAATGTTAAATTTGGTCTTCTGTGGCAGGATTTGCAGTTCGTTTTCGTTGTCACTGAACACATGCCATAAAAGATTTTGATACTTGTTATTCTATCAAAATGACCCATAAGACTGAATTTGTATTCAACCATTGTTTTACCACCTTCCATTTTATCTCGTTCTTGTCCAGTTGTTTGAACTTTTTTTTTTTTTTAAAATTAACTTATATTAAAAAAAAAAAAAATTATAATTTTTTTTTTTTTTTTTTTAAAAAAATAAAAAAAAAAAAAAACAATATATATATATATATATATATATATATATATATATTTGTGTTTAGAATCTGTTTTGAATAGCTTCTGGAAAAATCTGTCATTATACTCAACTTTCACAACAATAAGTACTTTTTATAATCATAAATGAACAAGAAATATCTTATTTTATAAAAATTCTAAAAAAATAAATTACTTTTTTTTTATATTTCCTTGAAGTCACTTTTTTTTTTCTTCAAGTTTAAACTAACAGATTCTTGGCTCTACTCATCCATACTTTCTTTTATTAATTGAATGTCCTTTTGATTTTCACCATACTCTCTTGCAATATCTTCAAAATGTTTTGTGCTCACTCTCTGGTTCATTTCAAATTGTTATCCTGTCTTATTCATTGAATCGCTTCAAATTAGCCCTAACCCCGCTGGCTGTCTCATTTGTCCCACATAGTAGCGCCCATTGTTTATACCCACTCAATGATTATTACCATACATGATTAGGAATGTTGACAAAGTTGATTTGGAATTTTGAAATAGTTCACTGAATCTTGGGGTTGCTCATGGAACGAGCTAGGCCCATGGTTGTTAAAATTGCTATTTTACTCATAAGTTGCGCAAAAATTAGAAGGGCTCCGTTACTGACTTGCAGATAAGATCAATTATAGTAGAATCACAATATTATAAAAGCGTATGATTGTTGTTTAAAAGCATGTGATTCCCTGGCAATCTTTGTGGGGAAAAAAAAAACCCTAAACATTTTCTTCCTCAATTTGAAAAACACTAATAGTCTGCTGTGCAACCCTATCTCCTCACCCATTTGTGACATCTTTGCTGTTTGCAACTGCCACCCCCAATCTGTGCCAGCCTGGACCATAGTCCCATTTTCTTGCGACTTTGTTTTAAACTTGGTTTTGTGCACTAAATTATTGCAAACTGTGATTGTGCCACCACTGCCACCACCACCACCACCTCCCCCCAGGTTTCTTTGATGTTTTTGCTTATAAGGTTTATCTGATGTATTTTTGCATATATGATTTATTTCTCCTCTGATTTGTGTATGAAACTTTTTTTTGTTCATGCATACAAGTTTTTAATGGGCCAAATTTTTGGTTACAAATGGGCTTAATGTATAATATATAATTATAAATTTTCAGAGAATGGCTTTTGAGATGATTATAATATATAATTATTTTCTGTTGAAATGGACCTATGTGTTTATCTTCATGCTCGAGATGTGTCAAGAATTACTTCAATTTGCTTGTGTAAATATGTGTAGAACTTTTCAAAATGAAATTGAGATGAATTAGAGCATTGATAATGCTGTTGACTGCAGGTTCAAGGTTTACCAAGGTCATCATCCCTTGCTTTTATGAACTCTCAGTTGTCTGGGTTGTCTCAGAATGGGCAACCAGCGATGGTTCATAACTCCTTAACACAGCAACAGTGGCTTAAGCAAATGCCAGGACTGTCTGGCCCTGCCTCACCATTGCGTCTTCAACAGCAGAGGCAGCAGTTGGCTTCTTCTACTCAATTGCAACAAAACTCTATGAGCCTGAACCAGCAACAATTGTCCCAGCTGATTCAGCAACAGAAATCGATGGGGCAGTCTCAGCTGCATCAGCAGCAACAGCAGCAGCAGCCTCAACAGCTGCAACAGCAACTCATACATCAGCAGCCACAACAACAGTCTCAGCCACAGGCTTCTGTCCATCAACAGCAACAGTCTCCAAGGATGCCAGGACCTGCAGGCCAAAAGTCATTCAGTCTAACAGGATCACAGCCAGACGCTACTGCATCTGGTGCAACTACACCAGGTGGTAGTTCTAGCCAAGGAACAGAAGCAACAAACCAAGTTCTTGGGAAGAGAAAGATACAGGATTTAGTTGCACAGGTTCTCCTTGAACTTTTGTCCTTTTCATAATTTTTTTATTGGTTATATTTTGAATCATAACTTTATTGTACAGGTGGATCCACAAGGTACACTGGACCCCGAAGTTATAGATCTTCTTTTAGAGCTTGCTGATGATTTCATTGATTCTGTAAGGATGCTAACATGTTCTATCTTTTTTATTCTCAACTTCATGATGAATGCGTATATAGTGCATGCCAAACAGTTGATGGTTACCCAACAGCAGGCCTTGACTTTAGATATCAGGGTAAAAACACCATGTTAAATATACTTGCCTGCCATACATGTTGAGTGGATTGATTTTGTTGTTAGAACACACTAGACGCACTCACAAGAACAGAGAAGAATAGGGGAAAGAGAACAAGGGATATGGACACTGAATCTGAAATTTTATGTTCCAAACAGATGTATCACAATACATCATTACTATTTATAGAACTATTATAAGCAGTTAGTTAACAGCCACTACCTAACTAACATACAACACTTATCTACAACCTATATTATAATTGGACTTATAAAGCAGGCATGTTGATTACAATTTGAAAGATTAATAATGTCTTAACTCTGGATTCTTGATATTATTAATGTTATGTGATCTGTTAAATCTGTTCCCTCCTCACTTTACAGCATTAACTTTTAGGTTGAGTAATTTTTTGACACAATAATCTAACTGACAATTTTCCAGATTTATTGTTAATTTGATAAAAATTTTACTACTGTGTATAGTGCATTACTCAGCACTCGTGCATGTCATGGTCATGCAGGATTGTCTTCCGAGGAAATTAATATTTTGCAACTGTATTGTATTCTATTTCTTTGCTTTGATGTGAAAATTTACTGTTGGTAATTTTGTGTTTGGCCAAGATTGTTATGTTTTTCAGAAATGTACTTATCATTTTCTTGCACGCAGACAACTACACACGGTTGCATTTTGGCAAAACATAGAAAATCATCAACTTTGGAGTCCAAGGATTTATTGCTACACCTAGGTATGTTGTTCGTGTACCTTATTTTCAGCTCACCTGTTCAAAAGAAGAAGAAACTGTTGGATGTTTCGAAGTGATTTAGTTGAAAAATTTGTTACTTAAACAAATTTGACCACTGGAGTATTATTTGCTACTTTAATTGATTGTATGTATATTTTTTCTTTCAAGTGATGAAGAGTTTAGCTTCACACGGCTTTTGTGATTAAATATGCTCTCTTAGTATGAATATTGTTTACTCATGCAAAAGCGATAGGAGAGTTACTTACTGTATGTTGAAAACCCACCTTAATTGCATTTACCCCCAACCTGCTTTTGTTATGGCCCCTTTAGGGGCTACGTTAATAATTGCAGCCGCAAAGGATAGTAACTTACTTTCATATTGACTATGAAATAGAACTTGTAAAGCGTGTGGAAAGGTTGACTTAGGCCTCGAGTCTAAATTCTGCTACTGTCTCTTTCTTGTGCATTTTTTTCTAATATATGTATTTGAACTTTGAATCCTATTCTTTGGGTGACTGACGTACTAGATAAGTTGTATGTTGTGTTGACTTTTACCAAGCCCCGCATTAGAATTTTACTTCCAATATAGTCCTGTCGACCTATTTGAGGCTTCTATGATCTATAAAAGACCGTGGATATCCCTGATATCTTGAATGTGGTTTACATTGAATGCTTGGATTGATAGCACATTATGATCATGGTTTGCAAGAATTGGCATCAAAGCTTTGCTGATTTATCTGTTTGCCCTGTTATTATGCAGAGAAAAATTGGGATTTAACAATTCCTGGATATTCAAGTGAAGAGAAGAAGTATCAAAGCAAACCTGTATGCAATAAAGTGTTTTTTCTCTCTTCCTCCTTTCCCCCTTTCCCAAAAATAAGAAATCAATGTCTCATTATCTTACATGATATTTTTCAAACTTGCAGCAATTAAATGACCTTCACAAGAGGCGCCTAGATATGGTAAGTTTGGAGGATTCTTGCATATGGTTGATCTGTATTTCTTTCGTTGGACAATATATACTTGATGTTCTTTTCTAATTCTTTTTTTCAATGATTAGATTCGCACTATGATGGAATCTTCGGCCTCTGAGTCAAATATTAGTAGTTCTAAAGAGTTGAGTAGACAGGGCATTTCAAATCCTACCCCTGTGGGAGCTCACCATCTAGTAAGACCCATGAGTTCAGAGCAGTTGGTTTCTCATGCAGGTGGTTCTCAAATGCTACAGCAGATGACAAGGTTTTAATGAACTTTTGATTTTGGACTTCGTGCTGCTAGGTTTGACTGCCGGTATGCCTGGTAAGTTCATATTCTTTTCTTTTTGTTTGTTTAACACGTTCCTTTTCTGTTGAAGTCGTGGTCTGTGTTATTTTGCTTACCACCCGGACAAGTCAATCTGGTTCCAAAATATATAATCATTACGATCAGAGTTAATCTTTTCTTGTTTTTTCATTAGCACTTACATCCTCATTGCAGGAGTCATAAGTTTAAGACCACGATCTTATAAGACTTTCCCAGTGGAGTATGCAAACACGGCATAAAATTTAAGACCCTAAATTTTAATTGAGAGGCTTGATCATGAGAATAAGAAGATATATATATATATATATATATATATATATATATATATATATATATATATATATATATTTTAATCTTAGAAACATATCTTTATGCTAAGAATCAAATAAAACATTACTTAGAGTGTAGATCTTACAAGACCTTTACACTGGAGAGTAAAAGTGCAAAAATGTCTTTTAAAGTGATGTGGCACAGAGGAACCCACAAAAAGTAGATGAAGATATTGTAAAATGACTCATCCAACCAAGAATGACCTCGTAGTTAGACCTCGCTAAAATACCCCTATAACTGCCCTTTTTATTAGCTCTATTAGGGCCGGGTCTCATAAATGCCAACCCAAAGGTGTACTCTTGAGGCGAAAAGGCAAGCCAGCACACATTAATCGGCCATGCCTGATTTTACTAAAAGAAAATTACTACATAGTATGAAAACTTCTCGGTGGAAACTGTGGGAACTGTATACAAGGATATGGATTTCTGTCAAACTCCTATGTTTTCTTTAACTCTGTTTTATCTACTGATAGTCGACAATGTAGTAATGCTGTAGATAATCAAAAATTGTAAATGTCCTTATTTTTCTTTAATTTGTCTCTCTGCTACTTCAAACTACCACTATTTGAGCGGACAGTAAGTTTTCTAACTGTGTTATGTATTATTTTGGTATCAGGTCTTGGAAGAGATTGCTTGCTGAAACTGATTATTATACAAGGGAACTGTAATTACTTAGTATTTAGACATGAAAAATAGTTGTTAAAGGATCCAGTAACTCTTGTTATTGCCCCAATCCTCAATAGTCCTTTTGTTTTACTCTTTGATCTTAATTATGGTTTTTTAATGTCCATTGGTGCCTGTTTCCGAGTTCATTTTGTAGGTTAAATACTAGGATACATGTTGTTTATGATTGAGTAGGCAAAACTGGTGTAAAGTTTTTCAAGTTTGGATCGAGTGTAGAGCAAACCATCAAATCGGGGCTTTGAATTTTAATGTAGTCAAATTTAGGAAGGAAACAAAAAGTAGTATCTGCGCGAATTATATAGCATTTTCTTTGGTTGTGGTGTCATGCAATTTCAGTGTCGCTCTTGGTTTCTGATTTCGTTCTGTTAAAAAATAGTTTTCATTCCTTTTCATTTTTATTTTTTTTGGTACTTATTTAATTTTTCCATTACACTTAAATTAATGAGATAATAAGGTAGATATTATTTGTCATGTCACCAAAATTATTAAATTAGCAAATGATGATGTCAAAAGTGACTTCTATAAACTAAAGTTAAAGTAAAATAACATGGATTCAAAAAAAAAAAAAATGTATACATTTGAAAAAAATAATAAAACTTGGTTCTAGGTAAAGTAATTAATTTTGACTTCGTGGAAGTCTTTTTAACTCAATTTTAAGTAGTAATTTTAGCTCATGTTCATATGACAAAGTAATTTTAGTTTAACTTTATCGAAAGTATTTTTAACTATAAAGAAGTTATTGGTCTTACTTAAAACATTATTAACAGTCATATTAAATATATTTTCGGCTCGATGAAGGATCTCCACTTCGGCCTTTATTACAACATCTTTTTTCTTTAATTAATTCAATTTTAGTTAACCTTTGGTATTATTCAGAAGATCTTTAGATTAATTTTGCATATTTTAGTTAGACTTTAATTAAAACTTTATCTCAATTGACCTCTATCTAATCTTTTATGGATAGACTCAACTAACACATTTTTTACGACATTAATGTGTCAAATTCTTATTATTGACTGACATTAGTGTAATCATATCTTCTACTAACTTAAGTAAAAATTACTTTTAACCATTAGATTACTTTTAACTATAGTTCAATTAACTTAAATTTAGTATTGACTATAATATCTTAAACAACACCTTAATTTTCAAAATGACTTGGAGCAAAATATTAAAAAGAGTAGCTCAAAGTAGTAAAATTTAAACATTATTTTTAAAGTTCATCATAACCTAAGTTGATCCACATACAATAAGAATATAAGGGATTGTCAAAGAAAAAAATGCACCACTCTCTAATCTTCAAATGTGAAATGTGAAAAAGTTGATGAATAAGATCCATACTAAAGCGAATATACAAATTCAATCGTTAAAAAATTATGGTGGAAAGAATAATTTGATTGTTTAGTTATTTCTCACATATCTTTAAAAGAGGGTGTGTTTGGTCCTTAGTTTAAAGTACCCATTAATGAGGTTTCTTCATATGGAAGAGTTGATTGTGTCACAGGTCACAACCTCCAAAAGGTTTCTCCAAATTGCATATATGCAATGCATGGTTGGTAATGGTCCATCAGTTGTTGAATGGTCCCCTTTCAAGTACACCACCAATGCTCTCACCCTTCAAAATATTAATAATTTATTCTTTTCCTCCTAATTAACTCTCTTCACCTTCAATGTAAAGTTAATGCAAACTCCATTATCAAATACTTAATTAATATTCTATTAATCTCCTTTTTATTTGTCATTCAATAACTGATTCTTATACTAACTCTCCTCATAGTTTAGCCAAGATATTCTTATTTTATAAATGATTAAGAAAATGATTCATGTACACTACAAAAATGTATCAATGCTTATAGACAACAAAAATTGTATGATGTCATAAGAAGAAAGAGATAAAAAGAAAAAAACAAATATATATGTACGTGTATCATTATTTAATGATTAACTATAGCTGTACATTTATAACTCTCTCTCTCTCTCTAGATAGACATATGCACACTATATTTCTAATATATTTTTTGAAAAACAACTTATACTTTCATATGCTTTAAGGTAATAAACAATTCAAGACAGAAAAATATTTTAAAAGTAGCAAATAATATAGTGATGACAAATTATTATTGCAGCAATAAACAAAAATATCGGAAAAAACAATATTATTAATAGTGAGTACTACCAGTACTTCAAATTTATAGAATTGTATCAGTAGATGGTTGTGGAAAGAAAAGAGACAAGACTAGCATTTCAATAGCTACGGAATATTGAAAGTACAACATGTTTCCTAAGATAACCTAATCATATTTGTAATAATAACACTGATGTTTTATGCGTGCCAGGTGTTAATTTGAGTGCAATATGAAAGTATAGGTTGTGTGTAGTGAGAAAAGGAGCATTGGTGAAGAAGATGGGAAGAAGACCCTGCTGTCCCAAAGAGATCAACAAAGGTGCTTGGTCTCGAGAAGAAGATGAAACCCTCTCCAAATATGTTGCCATCCATGGAGAAGGAAAATGGCAGAAGGTTGCCCAAAATGCAGGTAAATGTGCCACACTGGTTCATACACATTCATTGAAAAAATCTATAGTCCAAGCACATGATTCGAATCTGGTTTTTGTTTATTTTGCATGGTGCATTACAAAAGAATCGTGTGTTTCTTTGACCTTGAATCATGCTTTTGTTTATTCTAGACATTGGCCTTTTGTTGTATATACAAAATTACAGTGATGTCTGCAGGTTTAAAGCGATGTGGAAAAAGCTGCAGACAAAGGTGGCTGAACTATCTCAAGCCTGGTATAAAAAGAGGTGACATATCAATGGATGAAGAAGATATGATTATCAGACTTCATCGTCTTCTTGGTAACAGGTGATTTTTATTTATTTATTGTTGTTTCTCGATGAACACTCAATTTTGAATATAAACCATAGTGATTTTTTTTTTTTTTTTTTTTTTTATCTTTGTGCAGATGGGCATTGATAGCAAAGAGGCTACCTGGACGAACAGACAATGAAATCAAGAACTACTGGAACACGAATCTGTCAAAGAAGTTACAGAAACATGGTACAGCAGCATTATCTGTTTCTTCAGTTGAACACAAACGTGATGAAGAAGAGAAGATCAAGCAAGTGCATGTAGCACCCGAAGCTCCACGCCCTAGGAGAGTTAGTGCAGTTGAATACAGTAAAATTGTGGAGAATGAAGGGTGTGGTGGTAATAGGTGTAGTACTACTACTCCCAGTCCCTCAAATAAAGTAGAGGGTAGTAGTGATGAAGCTTCTTTCAGTGATTTTCTGATCGATATTGATCAGAGCCAGTTGTTGATTGGAGATGATTCCAACTCAAAGGTCCCACAAATGGAGGAAGAACACAACAACAACAATAGCAAAGAGGTAGGGTTAAGCAACAGTCCTAGCTCATCATCACCTTCTGATCATTGTCACCATCTCTTGGCAGAGAAATTTGACCCTCTGGAGACCCTCTTGGATGTTGAACTCAAGAGAATGGCTTCTTTTCTTGGACTTGAAAATGATTGATCAAGGGTTTTTATTTATTGCACTGAGATGAAAAAGGTGAAGTACTTAGAGATCAAGTGTTATAGATAAATATGCCATCTATATATGGAACACCTAACTAAGCATCTAGCTCTAGCTAGATCTTCACACGAATCCAGGGTTTCTTCTCTTTTTCCTTTTCCTTTTCCTTTTCCCTCTCTACTTACTTGGATTGTGAACTCACGTACGAACCCTTGTGTTCCTCCAAAATCAATAACATTATTCCAACTAGACAGTACAATCTATTGTTTAGAATATGTTGGATTCTTTGCTACAATTTCCCTTTACCAATTACTTTTGCTTAACTTTGATGTGTCACTGTCACGCACCACGCCAAAAGTTGCTTTAGATAAGAAGAAAAATATTTATATGCCCATGTGAGGTTATCTAGCTTTCACAGCTTTTACAAACAATGATGGAGAGGCTTTGACAATCAACTCATGCATCCACACCTTCATGAGTATATATGTAAGTGAGTTCTATTCTGAACGTGAATATGGTAGCAAAAATTGGCCATAGTTAAGCATAAAACCTGTTAGCAACAATTCTCAGTTTTCACCAACTTGGTTTTCAGTCTTCTGTTCTATCTGCAACATATAACTGAAGAAGTGTTTTGAACCTGGACAGAAATTTTCATAGTCATGCACCACTTTGCTGCACTTCTCTCCCAACGTTCTTAAAGAATCCGACAGTTTTTTTGTTGATGCAGTACCTAGTTTGAATGTAGACAATTCTTGGTAGCAGGTTTCATATTCTTAGAAATTGTAGCACCGAAGTCAGAAATATCAGCTATTGTTGTTGGGAATCCACTTTTTAGGAATTCAACTGAGCCTATAGGTTACACATGGAGTAAAATAAAAAAAAAAGGTTAGGTACCATACAAGTATAAATGAAGATTTTGGATTATAGATGATCTCAATTCTATATATATAGATTGAATATATGTTTCATCGGTGTTGAATCTTTCTAAAAAATAATCTTATTTCAAATAATTTATCAGTGATATCAGACTCTGATGTGTCTTGGTGACCGACTTAGACATCTACCGGGTGATAATTTTAACCTCCATTTCACCACCATGTCGCTAGCAAAATAATTTTGTGAGGTGATGATTGGTGTGATGGGTGAGAGGAGTAAGAATGTATGTGAAAGGAAATTTATCTAAAAGAGAAGATGGTTTTAATAGTGTATGGTGGTCATTAATTAAAAAATGTCCCTACCACTGCCTATGCAATTAAGTAGTGATTTTGTTGTGTAATGCCATAGCAGTTCACTTTCCCATAGATCTATTCTACGTGCCTCTGGAATTCAATTCCATTTGCATATAAATCACTTACAATAAGGAAACGTTTCTTTCTCTCCTAATTACTCTTTCACCAACCAATATATAATTATTTCAATGGAGAATTAATCAATAAATAAATTCAATGACACCTTTTAGAATCATTATGAGTTGATGGAGATGGAAATCGAAACCACCATCTATAGGTAATCTTTACAAACCGCTAAAAAACATTAGAAAGAAAAATAATATATATATATATATATATATATATATATATATATATATATATATATAAAAAGTAAACATAAGTTAACTACGACATATTGCATTGAGTTAACTTCCACACACATATTAAGCACAATTTTAAGACCAATGTTTCGATTATGCATGGAAAACTTTTCTTCTGCGAAGATAATATGGTATAAGGTGAAAATAACAAAGGGTGAAAAAGTATTTTTATTAATACATATACTATTTTTTCTTTTAAACTAAACAATTTTAAGTTTTTATTGTCAGTTTTTTCTAAACTAAATATATTTCTATTTTGTTTCTTATCCGTTTCTCTTTTTGTTACTTTTTGTATTTCGTTTCTCTTCGTAAAAGGGTATTACTATTTTTTAAGTAGATCAACATATTATAAATGAACACTATTATGAACATAGCATTGATTCTCAGCTACAAAATGGGCCTACAGTGGATTCAAATTTCGAAATAGTAGTATTTGGTTTGGACTTTATGAACTGGGCTAAATAAGGTTATTTCTTTCTTCACCCAATCAAACTTTTTAGGTAACCTCACTCATTTTGGAATCAACTTTTTAAAATGTACATTTTTTACAATTAAAAGTACTCTGAAAAGAATGAGAGCTGTCCAAAATATTTATAGAATGTAATAGAAAAGAAGAAGCCCAATAGCTATATTATGGGTAGAGCTGTCAAAACGGATAACCCGGTTCGATCCGGCTCAATCCACCATGGGTTGATCACTTAGTGAGTCAATCTAATCCGATTCACTGATTAGCGAGTCAAAAAAATTTCAACCCGACCCGGCCCATCGTAGGTTGATGGGTTAAATGGGTTGGTTCACGAGCTCACTTAATTAAAAAAAAAATTATTTATTACTTTTTAGTCAAAACTAGATTATAATTCTAATTAAAATCTAAATAAACTTTAATACAATCCAAATATAAACCAAAATCACCAAAGTACAAATTATATATGTGTTGACTAAAAAAATAACCTAACATGACCCAAATACTTGTGTGACCTTTTATTTACGATTGGTGAGCCAGCTTACCATGGGTTCAACCTTGATGAATCGAGTTCTATGTGAGTCGAGTCAAAAATAAATCCGTATTGAAATTTGTAAAAAAATTTCAACTCAATCTAACCCGAACCCGTGGTGAGCCAGATTGGTTCGTGGTTTCAACCCATTTTCACATATCTAATTATGGAATTGTAAGATTTAGTAACATTGAACAAAAAAAAAAAATATTATAAAAAATATATTACACGGAATCCTTCGAATTATTTTGTTTTCTCTCATATTTATCCGAGAAACACACAAAAATCAGTGTCTCTCTTGTCCTTTCTCCTCCACCCCACTAATCACGTATTCTAATGATAGTTTTCCAACCTAGTACACATTATGATCCTATGATTATTATTAATAAAAAAATTAATCTTTATCTATCAAATAAAGGTTGCTTGCTGCAAGAAAAAGAAGAAGCAAGGGGAATCTCTTTTGAGATTACATCACCTCATCAATAAAAGAAAGGGAATTTAATAATTAAGCTTATTATGTTTACATCTCTGCTCTTTCATCGCTTTCACTTTTAAAAGTTTTAACTAAAACAATTGAAGATCACATTTTAATTTATTTTCATTCTTTATTGTGTCACAAACAATTAAACTTAAACTTAAGTTATCGTTTATGTAATGTAAAAATATAATTAGTTTTTAAATGGCTTAAATACCTTTTTAGTCCTTATTTTCATAGTATTTGTTGTGGATGGTCCTCATTTTGACAGAATGTTTAAAATGGTCCTCATTTTCGCAATTCGTGTTTTATTTGGTCATTTTTTGTAACGTTGTTTAAATCATTAACGGAGCATTGTACATGTGTCACGATTTGTATTAGGGTGTCTTATGTGTACTGTACATACAAACCATGTCACCTGCAATGCTTCATTAATGATTTAAACGACATTACAGAAAAGGACCAAATAAAACACGAATTGCGAAAATGAGGACCATTTTAAATATTCGGTAAAGATGAGGATCATTTTAAATATTCTGTCAAAATAAGGATCATCCACAACAAACACTACGAAAATGAAAATCAAAAAGATATTTAAGCTTTTTAAATTGTTTATTTTGTGAGTTTCTCTCATAGTCCTGAGGCCCATCGTCATTGGTTCTGTTACGCAATCACAATACAGTGAACCGTACCACGGATATGAGGAAAAATTACAGTCCCACAAACTTTTAGGATTTCGTATGGAATAAAGATGAAAAAGCATGACGATGGATACGTCAGAAAAAGAAGAAGGATATGTGTAGTATAGAAATCTGAAGAAAAAAAAGGCTTTTCTTAACATTCATATCCATATTTTTTCGTTTTTTTAAATTGATAATAATAATTTAAAACAATATTGATATTAATAAATAGTAATGATAATTTTCCGATTAAAATCATTCTCTTAATTTATTTTTTTTATCTTCCTTTCTATTTTGCTTTTCATCTTTCTATAAGGAAGCATTAGAGAAATTTGTTTGAACCACGTTTTCCTCATGGTGTACCTTTATTCTGTGACTTCTCTATTTTCATTTCATGTTTGAAACTTATATATAGAAAATTTAGTTAAACATTTTTTTTTAATTTTAAATCCTGTTTTATATCTCTTGGAAACTAATTTTTGTTAGGAACAAGACAATAAAAAAAAGAATAAGGAGTAAAAAATAAATGACACACAAATCTAGGTACAATGTGTATGCTTATATTTACGACTACACTAAAAAAGTATTTTGTATTTCAAGTTTTACATATGATCTTTTATATAGTAAAATAGAGAACCACGTATCATAATTTTAAATGATGTAAAACTAAATCAAACATTATAATACTAATAATTTTAATTAAAAAAACACTTTAAAAAAAGCGGTGCACATAAAGTAGTTATAATAATTTTAGTTAGACTTTGAAACTAAACTGCCTTGTTAAAATTTTATTTAAAACTTAATTGATTAATTTTACCGTAAATAGTGTAGTTGTAAAATTTATTTAGAAAATAAGAGATGCTAATATGCTATGTTACTAGTACTTTTACCCGTGCAATGCACGGGGCACAAGATTTTAAAAATTAAAAAATTATAATTAAATTTAATAATTTTTTTTATAAAATTAAATAAATTTTTAATTAATTTTATTATAAAAATTTATTTAAATTATTTATATATTTTTTTAACAAAATATATTGTATATAATTATTTTAAATAATATATTAAAATCGAGTTAATTAAAATTAAGAAATTAAATAAAATATTTAATAGATAAT
>Ga0214544_1008172_pt1 | contig 17695 bp, 10 predicted proteins | sample CNSS3metaG_FD_160074 | JGI IMG/M metagenome (GOLD analysis project Ga0214544, IMG submission 160074) | Root nodule microbial communities from cowpea collected in UCLA plant growth center, Los Angeles, California, USA - CNSS3 | ecosystem: Host-associated > Plants > Roots > Nodule | place: USA... | reverse complement strand
CTCTTTTTCTCATGAAGGATGCTGTTATTCTTGCTTCTCAGGTATATCTAATCTAACCTATAACCTCTACTTTTCTCCCTTTTCTTGTAATCAATTTTTTAGACTTACACAACATAGCAAAAATCAAGTATAACCCTTTATTATGACTACATTATTCATATTAGACAATGAAAGATTCTCTTTTTACTCAATCTTTTGATTACATAATATTTGTGCTTCTTATTTTAAGATGTCAATAATTTCAAATTACATTCTTTTGATCTTTATTCAATTTCTATCCCAACATATTTCAATTTACTACCTCTTGTTTCATAATTAAAAATTCAATTTTAATAATTAGAAGAAAAGAAAAATGTTTCACCATTTAACAATTCAATATAGAAATAAAATGGTCATAAAAAAAGAGTTTTTGTATTTGTAAAAAAAAATGAAAAAAAAAGATAATAACACGCATATGTAAAAATTATTTAGGTATCAAAATATCATTATTAAAAAAAATCATTTCTTTCGATACCATTCTCAAAGTCATCTAATTGAAATTGTCATAATTTCTTTTATGTTTTCAATAATCTTCGTACATTCGCCTTATTTGTTTCTCACTACCTACAAAATCTTTTAATTTTGGTAATAATAATATAAATTAAATTAAATTGGTCTTAAAAGATATTTATGCATTTTGAATTTATTATATTCAATATTTCATAGGCTTAAATAGACATTATACAAGTATAATTATTTTCTATTTTATGTTTATTCTGAATATTTTGTCTTTTATTTCTTTATTCTCAATTTCACTTTTAAGGATAATTCATGATTCAACAAACAACGCACTTGATATCTACATTTTCTTATGTTGTTGCTAATTAGCAAATCGGTCACTTACATTCATCACATTAACAGAATGAATTAGAATGGCCTCATCTTCCTATATTACCATCTTATGGAAGAGGAAGAGATGCTCCTGGTGGAAGGTTTAGCAGTCTAATTTTTGGGACTAATCTCACTGATGTTGTAATTACTGGTAATCATTTACACAAACCATATTACTTTATTGAAGATTGTTAAGTTCTTTTCAAATTGGCTAAGTCATTCTGAATTGGATTTCCTTAAACTTGGTGATTAGGTCAAAATGGTACAATTGATGGACAAGGATCTTATTGGTGGGACAAGTTCCACAAGAAGCAGTTGACTCTCACAAGACCCTACATGATTGAGATCATGTACTCTGATCAAATCCAAATATCAGATCTCACTTTGATCAATTCCCCAACTTGGTTTGTTCATCCAATTTACAGCAGGTTTGATAAAATTCTCCTTTTTTTTTTCTTTCCAAATTTCTTAAAACTGCTTATTCGTTTTCATTGATGTATCGTCTGCTTCACTATTCTGATCAAGCTTTACATCTTCAGTAACATAATCGTTAAAGGGCTAACCATTCTTGCCCCAGTGGATTCTCCAAACACAGATGGAATTAACCCAGGTAAAATTGTTTGTTTTCAGTTTATATTACTTGAATTGGCAACATTAGGTAAAAACCACTGTCAAATTATTCTTACTAACTTTTCTCTTCTCCACAGATTCATGCACAAACACCAGGATTGAAGACTGTTACATTGTTTCTGGTGATGATTGCATTTCTGCAAAAAGTGGTTGGGATGAGTATGGAATTAAATTTGGAAAGCCAACACAACACTTAGTGATTAAAAGGGTGACTTGCATATCCCCAGACAGTGCCATGGTTGCATTAGGAAGTGAAATGTCTGGCGGAATTGATGATGTCAGAGTTGAAGATCTCACTGCCATCAACACTGAATCAGCTGTTAGAATCAAATCAGCAGTTGGAAGAGGTGGATTTGTGAAGAACATATTTGTCAGAGGATTGAATCTGAATACCATGAAATATGTATTTTGGATGACAGGTTCTTATGGACAACACCCTGACAATAATTATGATCCCAAAGCACTTCCTACTGTTACCGGAATTAATTTTAAAGATGTTGTTGCCAAGAATGTTACATATTCTGCAAAACTTGAAGGAATCTCCAATGACCCTTTCACTGGAATCTGCATTTCTAATGTGACTATCGAAGTGAGTGCATTGAAGAAGAAGAAGCTTCAATGGAATTGCACTGATGTTGCTGGAGTTACCAATAATGTCACTCCTCCACCTTGTGCATTGTTGCCACAGAAAGAGAAAACTGATTGTGCTTTTCCAAATGACAAATTACCCATTGAAGGTGTTCAATTCAAGACATGTTCCTTATAAAACAGTCTTGACAAATGTATTTGAATGTATCACATACATATATTAGAAATAATAGAAAGTAATGTGTTAGAAGAGAATAAATTGAGTTAATCTTATGAACTAAAAGATCATTACTTTTTTGTTTAAGGATTATTATTTCTAATTTTAAGCAAAACAAACTATTAATATCAGTAATTGGATTATTATAAGAAGGATGTGGAGATTAAGTTTATGGCCTATCCGGCCCTAGTATTACAAAAATAAAACATATTCAATTATTTTAACTATTAACAAATTTTAAAAAAATTAATAAAATTAAAGTTTTTAAATTAAGATTGTAATTTTTTTTCTTATTGTACCGAAAAGAAATTACAATTTTATGCTTATATTATAACTTTTTTGTTATCCTAAAAATAAAATATAATATATTTATTTTATTGAATCAATTATTTATTTTATCTTTACTAAAAAGATGTATAGTATGAAGATCAAAATAACTCACATTTGTAAGTTAAATCGGTTACAAATGAATATATAACTGAATTAAATTAGATGAATATATTTTCTTTAGTAAGGCAACATTGTGCATAGTATAATATATAAGTATTTTCATTTTAAAATCATTTAAATACTCTTAGTTATGGATCTTTTAAAAGAAGAATTATTAGAATGATATAATATTAATGAAATATGACCAAGACCCAATATCTTAAAATTTTCGGGTATGGATTCGCTCCATTTTTTTTTATATATATCATTTAAAACAACTTAATTGTCTTTGTTTTCTTGATAAAAAGGCACTTGAAAAATATGTTTTCGAATTTTTTAGATTAATGAATTAATGCATAGTTTAGATAATTAATGAATGAGTTAATCAATAAATTAATTATTTACCTAATTACTTACATAATTAATTATTAAGTAATTAGTTAAATAATGAATTCATAAATCAGTAATTTAATTACATAATAAATTAAAAAATAAATTTATTTGTGTATTATATAAGGATAACTTTTTTTTCACGCCATTTTTTATTAGAAAACAATTTAGTTTGTAAATTAATAATTTAATTAATTTATAGAAAAGTAAATTATTGAAAATAAATAAATTGTGAAGTAATATAAAAAAAACATATACATTATATATTCATTTTTCAATTTTAAGAACTAAAATATATCAAAATTTTGAATAAAAATAATTCTAATTTAACATTAAATATCAAAAACTAAAAATATATTTAACTTTTAAAATATCATATAATTATTTAGTTCGCTGTCTATACATAACATGTCATGGAATATATATAAGTTTCTCACCAAATTTGAGCATCTATTTTATTTGTCATTCATTTCAAATTTATTAATAAACATATTTTTTATTTGCAAAAAGAAATGTATATAATAGTTATTATTAATACAATTTATCTCTAAACTTTTATTCTAGTGTTTCCAATACTGCATATATATTAATTTTAATTGTAGCTAAAACAACATGAGATCAAGTGAGCAGAGCAAAATAATTGTAATTAAATCCAAAACTGTGACAGTTATGCACTAATTTACAAACAAATCCAAAATTCATTATAGCTACAGGATTATCTTCGAACAAATCCTCGACAACTCTTCAAGTAAGTGTATTGGATTTAATTGTAGCACGACAATGTTGTATCCACAAGAATTTGGTTAGATAAAATAGTGATCTAGAACCTTATTTAAATTTACAATAAAATAGTGATTAGGCTAAACAAATTTTAAATAGATTGTGTTGATGATTAATATGAAATGATGTTGATAAGAATGTTCAGACTGAACTTTACTAATCTTCTACTACTGTATTGTTATTATTCTGCTATAGAACAAGTTGATTGCTATATTTTCTTGAAAGTACTAAGGTAATTATAAATCAATTCCTTGATTTTAGAACCTAAGGATATCAAATCCAATGCAATTTCTCCAGTCTTTGATTGATGACTCCTTGCATTAAGAACATGACTATATGTTTAGGTTAAGCATATAGATCTATTCCTAGTTACATTAGATGATTTGGTTGGATCTTACCTTAAGCCAATTTTCTATCTCAACCTAAATTGATGAAATTAGATGAGTGATCAAGTCAACAAAGCAATAAATGCAAATCAAATCATTAATAACAACATAGGGAATAAAAAAAGTTACATTCAATCCCAACATAGAAGAGTCTAGCTACTCATGATGATGAATATGAATACAAACCCTTGTAGTTGTTGTCCCTCTCCCATGTCTCCTAAATTCTAATACAAACCCAAAAGGAGTTTTAGAGAGAAGCCAAAAATCAGCAAACTAAAAATTTCCAAGACTTAGGTTTTATTCAAATTTTGTATGTATATCTCTTTTACTTACTTTTGTTCATAATCTCTTTTATCTAAGGGCTACATGATCTTGGAAAGTTTGATGTTGTAGTTTATAATGGATCTTGGATTGAATGGGGAGCACAATCTTATACATCTGTTGACATCTCATAAATTCAACATTGTTAGATTTTTCTTTGTCAGAACTTAGTTGTAATTGTCAAACATCTTTTGATACCAAAAATTCCTCTACTACAATATTTCTTTTGGTTGAGTTGCTAGTTTTTTCTAAAACATTGGCATATTTATACTATTTCCTCTATTTAATGTAAATTTTGTCACATGGCTTATATGAAAATAATGATAGGATTGTTTAAGAAGACCCTATAATGTGTTGGGTAAACTAAAAGTTATAAATAAAATAATATTCTGATGCAAGTTTTAACATCTTCTCTTCAATAAATTTTTCTTTTAAATTTGAGTACCTATGAAAACTCTCTAAGTATTAAAATGAGTCGTTAGCCAAGAAAGGGGAGGGGGTGAATTGGCTTTCTAAAAATTTGATAACTTTTAAATTCTTAAAACCCATTTTTATTGAATCAGACCAACCATAAATTCAGAATGCAATTGCTACTAGACTGCATACTTTTACTCAATGGAAAACAAGGATAACAGATTGATTTCATTAAACAATTAACAAGGCAACATAATTCAACAGATCAAAATATCAATGCAATCGATTGAAATACTTAGAGTTCTACAGAAATTTGAATTTGAAGTTTAATTTAGAAACAATTTAAAAAACTTATCAAGATAGATTCTAATAAGTAGTACAAATAGAATCAAAGTCTCAGGTTTTGTCAAATCACTCAAGAACAACTAAAATATTGTAGAAGTCATGTTTCTTGAAGCTTTGGATCACAAACCAAGGGAGAATAGAGAGAATCAAGCAAGAGGACACAATTTATATATGGTTTACTCAAATTTGAGCTATATCTAGTTTGTCAAGGCAACCCAAGCTTGACTTGCACTATATTAAAAGTTTTACTCAATCCACAAGATTACACTTTCAAAATATGCAAAAACACAAATCAAGACTCCTGAATCCCACAAGAATCTCAACAAGCACAACAAGATCACATTTGTAGACCTGGAAAGCTAGGAAACAGTTGATTTATTCATGACAATAAAAACACAAAAAGAGGTAAAAATGGATGTTATCAACTCACCCACCCTTAAAACCTTTCTTGTCCTCAAGAAAAACGTAATTTAGCTTAGAAAGATATCTATTCAACAAAGTTTAAACAACTAAAAAGCAAGTTCACACAATCAATTCAGATAACATCCATGAATGCTCTGTTTTCAAAACCAAATTAATGATAATGTGTGTAACCTTGCAATTCCTTAGCTATAGTGCTCACAATGAAAATATCACAAAAATGTATGCATATGCTTTATAAGAGACTAACAATCATGGCAAAAATGTTTTCATTGATCAACCACAAGGTCTAATCCTCACTAGAAAAAGTATTTCACTCAATCACACTAGTGTATAGGGATGTGTGTTATTCTCTCTTCTACCACTAATTGCACCAATTTGACTTTGCTTTTCATTTTAAGAGCTAAGAGTTATTAAAACATGCAAACACCAATAAAAGACTTTATTTGGTGAATTGTGACAAGGCTAGGAAGGGGAATGGTGTTTCTAGGTAGCATGAATTAGTAAAGAAAGAAATCACATCAACTTGACAATCTTAACATTTTACTCTCTTTTATTTGAAAACTAGAGCACAACCAAACACCACCTTGCAACCATATTATTCATTTTTTTCTTCTTATTCTTTTTCTCTTTTTCTCTTTCTTTTTCTTTTATATATACATATTTGTAAGAATGCACCACATCAACCACAACCATATCTAATGTTCCTCATGCTGCCCCACTTTTGATAACTTCCCCCACACTTGAATCATACTCATGACCATGAAAAGTTTTCTCTCTCCATTTAAGGTGTGGTGGTCAAATGTTTTCAACAAGGCTTAAGGATTCAAAGATGAAGGAAATTTTATTTTGATGGTCAAAGGTTTGCACAAAGGTTTTAGTCTTTAAAAACAAGGTTGGCTTTTTTGGTTCAAAATATGATGCTAGGAAGGAAAGAAAAATGCCTTGTTTATATGTAAGCATACAAATGAAAAACAACTAGCTATAAAACTCAAGCAAAGATAATTGTAAGCCTAAAGAGATAACTCTTAATAGATAAAATCTCTGAGGCTCAAAATCTCACTCGGTTTAGTCCTAAGGTTATCATACAATGTCACAATCATTAACCACGGTAAAAATAATGACAACATTCTTAGAATACAAACATGAGAACAACCACAAGCACCAAATTTCACAAGATCACAACATACTCTCAATGTAATCCAAAATCAATTTATCAGCAAACACAAATGGTTCTCCCCAAAGTCACACAAAACTTACTCAAAGTCATGAAACCAATGCATTCATATTTGTCGAACAACCAAGTCAAACTTTTGATTATTGAAAGTAGGAAATGAAAATAAAAAAGGAAAGAAAGTAAAATATTTTTGGATGGGTAAGCCTGCTGCTCAAATCCTCTACTCAATCTCTCTACTCCTTGTGTCTCATCCTCATCATCATGAATACCTAGCACTCACAAGAACACAAAAGATACTCGAACAAACATGTTAACCCAATATTTTTATAGAAGTCAAGATTTGAGAATTGAAAATTGAAAAACATAAAAACAAGGAAGATAATTGAAAGGAAAAAAGATTAAAATAACAAGAAGAAAAGAAAAACGCATAACATATACACAAGCACACCAACCAAACAACAATTCCAATATGCAAAATGATTAAAATAGATTTCCCAAGTAACCTCACTCAGATCCCTCTTGTTGCAAGATGACTCAGTACTCTCACAAGGTGATGAATACTACTTTCCCTGTTGTCTAAGGTAAAAACACTCAGATTCCTCTTGTTGCGCCTATCTAAGCCTGACATAGTGATAAGTGCTAAAAATAAGTAAATTTCATATGGAATTCTGGCACTTCTATTTTTAATTTGTGTTTATATGATATTGATTTTCCCCAATCTAATAGAAATGAGCTTCAATCACATGTTTCCAAGTTTCTACTTAAAGGAAATCATTTTATCCCTACTTTGTGTATTTTTAGGTAAATTAAGGTAGAAGGAGGAAGAAACATAAAAGAGGAAGAATAAATCAAGAAACATAGAGTTAAGGGAAGAAGTCCTGCCACTATTCGCTCAAGCCAAAGCAATCTCGCCCAAGCGAGAACTCTTGCTGCCATTCTCACCTATGCGAGAAAGACCTCGCCTGAGTGAGAGTTCGTGCAGAGGGGGCATTCAAGTTAGGCATTTCTCACTTAATTGATAATAGTTTTGCTCAAGCAAGATGACTTTTCTTCAACATGAACTTCTCGCTTAGGCGAGAATCAGTTGGTTTAAGCGAAAACTCGTGCAGTATAGATCTTTTATGAATCAGAAAGTGAAAAAAAGGCTGGAACTAATTTAGAACGAGCTTTGAAGAACCACAAAAATCAGAGGATCCATATTTTCTAGAGTTTTCTTCTTAGCTCTTATGATTTCAATGGCTACCATGCATGGTTAATCTTTCCTCTTAGGATTGAATGTAATCGATTCACACTTGGATGTAATATGGTGATATTTATATATAACACTTTTGTTTCTGCTCAATATTGGTATCATTGTTCTATTTTAAATGCTTGATTATATTTGATCAATAGACTCTTGATTATGATTTTTAGATCTGACTGGAAAGTATTTCTAAAAATTTGATCTGAACAATGATACTTGATATATTGTGATGCTAGGAAAAGATTTCAATATATCAATTGATTATAACACTTGAACATAATGTTGGATACTTTGTTGAATATGTGAGGAATCAATATTCAGGGGACTAATCTTATGAATTTTATACATGAGGAATCAATATAAATGATTTTTGAGTGTTGCATCAATATTGTAAATTCAGGTGTTGTATGTTTATATTCATCCATATTACAAACAAGTGAGATAGATGAAATTCAATCCCAGTTTCTCTTACTGAACTTTTTCTAAACTTTCTGCTTTTATGCTATTATTTTTATGCAAATTTAGTATTACAATTAACAATGAATCAAATGAATATATATATATATATATATATATATATATATATATATATATATATATATATATATATATATGTATATTGATATATATATATATATATATATATATATATATATATATATATATATATATGTGTCAATTGAGATAATTATATATTTTAATTGAATCCATTCCTCGTAGGATTAACACTCTTACTTAAAATTCATTATACTACAATTGACTATTGGTGTGCTTGCCAAGAGATCAACATACCTTACTCAATCCCTTGGCCTAAGCATGCATCAAGACTTGCATTAAAAACCAGAATATTAAGGGCCAAAAAAACAATCCCATCCCTAATGACTTGCAATATTTGGTTTTATTTGGTTAATTTGGCTGCTGAAATCCCATTCCTAAGACGTTCCAACAACTACATCATGCTCTAAAGCGTACCCCGAGACAAGCATTAAGCACAAACCAAATCAATGGAAAGCAAAAGCACCAACAGACAAACTGTATAAAGGAAAGCACAAGAAAAGGAAATAAAGAACAAATTCTAAAAAAGTCACAAATGCTCAAATTGCCTTGTGTTGGAACACAAATCCCTGACAATGATGCCAAAAACTTGTTATTGAAAAACGGTAAGCACACCGGTCGCACGTAGCAAGTAATAAATATCATTCTCTCCCATGGACTTGTACAACACATGACAAATCTCGCAACTGACAACTCAAATAGACAACAAAGCTCACAAAACATAAAGAAACTCTTTTTATATTTTTATTAAACAGTTGGTGTGCAACAAGAAAGTTAACATAAAGTATTTACAATTGTCAAGATTAGATTTCATTCACTTCATTCTCATGCATTCACAAACTCCCCAATTCTATATTCATTTTAAAATCAACCTACAAGAATACTCAAATCATATTCCTCGTAACTTTGAGCCTATGATAACTCATCAAGTTTCAATTCCTTAAATCCTAATAAGTGAAATCATGCATTAGGTTCAAGAGTCTTAAGATTACTAATGAATCATGTTCTATCCCTAGATACAAGCTCCATTAGGTATTCAATTTTGTTAGAAATGATGCTCCAATATTTCACAACCAAACAATACATGCTCTAATTGTTTGGAGCAATTTTCACAATTAATCACACTCTTTTTGCAATTACCACTTTTATGCTTTTCAATATTTTCAAGCTCAGTTTTCAATTCTTCATTTTCTGTTTCAAGTTGTTTTAATCTATTTTCAAGCCACCTATTTTCACCTTTATGTCTGTTATTAGAGTATTGCAGCTTTCTAACCTCTTCATGCAACTCATTATATACATCAAGTAGTTGATAGAACCTAGTTTCATAGCTTTCATCAATAGATTCAAGATCAAGATCACTTACACTACTGTCAAAGGATTTTGTATCAGCCATCAAACACATATTTGTTTCTTCTTCATTGCTTTCACTTGAATCACTAGAGGTGCTGGAGTCATTGTCCTCCCAAGCAATATATGCTTTCTTCACTCTCTTGGACTTGCTTGTGGCCTCACTCTTTTCCTCCAATTTCTTTTTGATCTTGAGAATTGGACACTCAGGTTTGATATGACCAGATTTACCACACTCATAACATGTTGGAGTGTTAGATGATTACTCTTGCCTCTTGGAAGGGAATCTTCTATTTCCTGCAGCAGATTTTGCATTAGATTTATTTTTGTACTTCAAAAATTTTGAAAAACGTTTTACCATCAGATTTAGTGTCTCAGAATCAGATGCTTCATCCTCCTGTTCTGCAGTTTCTTTATCCTTGTTGACTTTGCTTCTGGCTTCAGTTTTTGCAGCAGCTTTTAATGCAATGCTTTGCCTTTTTTCTCCTTCCTCTTCCTCTTTTAAACGTCCAAGTTCCAATTCATGTTCTCTTAATTTTCCAAAGAGAGTTGCCATACTCATTGTGGTGAGATCTCTTGATTTAGAGATTGCAGTAACCTTAGGCTGCCATGCTCTATTCAGACTTTTCAGTATTTTGATATTCAATTCTTCCTTTTCAAAGACCTTTCCCAATGCTATGAGATGATTCACAATATGAGTGAACCTTTTTTACACATCATAGATTGTTTCTTCAGCCTTCATCCTAAACATTTCATACTCTTGAACTAATGTGTTCTTTCTAGCTCTCTTGACTTTTTCCGTGCCTTCATGAGTTACCTCTAACACATCCCACATTTCTTTTGCGGATTGACAGATTGATACCCTGTAGAATTCATCCAATGTTAGTGCAGATGAGATTATATTCTTAGCTCTTACATCATAAGGAGCACGTTTATTTTCATCAGGAGTCCAAGATAGGAAATCTTTAAGTATAGTTTTTCCTTTCTCAATTTTTGTAGGTATAAATGGACCATTAACAATAGCATCCCACACACCTTTATCAAATGATTCTAAAAAGATCTTCATTCTAATTTTCCAGAAGGGATAGTTATCTCCAGAAAATAAGGGTGGTCTGTTTATTGAAGCCCCTTCAGAAAAAGTCTGTGAAATATTGGCCATCTGTTAGGATCTAGTCGACTATGAATTCGACTAACCAGCTCTGGTGCCACTTGTTAGAAATGATGCTCCAATATTTCACAACCAAGAGGGGGGTGAATTGGTATTAACAAATTTTGTCCAGTTTTAGCACTTTTGAAATTGTTTTGATAATAACCTTTGTTTATGAATCAATTGAAATAGTATGGATTGATGCTTAATGTGTGGAGCATTTATACTATGACAAGATAAAGAGAGGAAGATATAAAGCACACAAAATTTTATACTGGTTCGATTCTTACGAATCTACATCCAGTTCATCTAGCAAACCACAGCTAGATATATTCACTATATCACAAGAATTTCAAGATTTACAAATACACTTGATAAATCTAAATTCTAAGACAAAGGAACACAAATGCAAGGCATCCACACACTTGCACAACCACACAACAGCAAGGCTATCACACACTCGCTTAGGACAGAAAAACAGAAATAAACGATTTCAGAATTGTATCAAAACACAAAAGCAAAGACTACAAAATGGATTGAGTACACCTTTCCCAAGATTGAAATTTCTTCATCTTGCCAAGTCAAAAATGAATGTGTCTTGATAGAATTCTTCAAGAAGACCTTCCAAGATAGCTCCAAGAACCTGTTTCGCACTTCTCTTTCTTTCTTCTGGTTTTTCAGATTGTTGTTTTCAGAAAATGCAGAAACTGTTTTTATATGACAGCTGCAATCAGTCACGAACCTAGTCGACTACATTAGTTGGCTAGTCGACTATCGGGAAGTGCATAAACTGTTTTTATGTAACAACTGCTACAAGCACGAACTTAGTCGACTACATTAGTTGGCTAGTCAACTATATTATGACAGAGTCCAAACACCAAGTTCCAGGACATGCGTAGTTAACTATATTAGTAACCTAGTCAACTATCGGGGCAACAAATTGATATTTTTAGGATATCACATCCATGTCAAATTAACAATGTAAATCTATTAAGGGCATCATAAAAAACATAGCACATCACACATGCATACATTTAATAGCAATAATCTCCCCCTTTTTTGATGATGGCCAAAACAAGACACTATATTCAAGACAAGACACTATATTCAAGATTTTCATAATACAGATATATAATACAGATATATCAAGATAGCATATTATGTTGATTCAGATATAAGCAGTCAATTTTTAACAATACTGAATGCACATAATACAGATATATCAATATAGCATGTTATGTTGATTCAGATATAAGCAGTCAGTTTTTAATAATACTGAATACAGAGTTCTCCCCCTTTTTGGACATAAGCAACACAAGGAAATAGCAACCTAGACTAATTTGAACAGATATATGTAGAGATAAGAAGATAACCCCAAGGGACCAAAAAAGGTAAGCAGCAGCGAGAAATACTAGTTTGACATATCATCTGTAGTGGAGTAGGTATCTTCATCCGTAGCATCGTTAACAATATTAGCAGCATTAGCAGTGGAGTTGGGATTGTCTTCTGCAGCAGCAGATTCATCATCACTGGTATCAGAAACAGAGTTTGCAGCGTCTTTTGTAACAGGATCATCTTCCTCATCATTAATTTGGTGATGCTTCAGCAATTTGGTGACCTTTGCATCCAGACGGGCAACAGAAAGAGTGAGAGCAGCTAGAGAATGTATAACATCAGAGTGCATGGAATGATCAGTGGATAGCGGTGGCGGTGAAGTTGCTGCAGATGGAGAGGGATCATCCTTAAATGTCCACTCATTGTCATTAAAAACAAAACCCATGTGATGAAGAGCATTGAGTTCGATGAGGTTTGAATGAGTGAGCAGAACAGAGATTTCATCAGCCAAATCAAGATTATAGTACTCAAATACTCTTGACAAGAATAAGGCGTAAGGTAGGGGATACATCTGTAATTTTGTGGTCTTGATGATGGTGTCACACACAAGAGCAGACCAATTGATTTTTACCCTAGAGTTTATGGCATGCATCAGAAAGATATCCTCTGTTAGAAGTTGCCCATGATTTCCAGCTCTTGGGGCTAAAATCAAACCTATAATGAATGCCATAACACGATCATCCCTCTTCATACCACCAGTTTTGTAGAAGGTACATTTCTTTGCACTAGACGGATTACGCAGCAAGGATTTGTATATCTCCATTTTTCGTAGATTTGGGGAACCCACATGCGACTTTTCTCCCCCTAGTTGAAAGCCAGCAATAGTGGTCCAGACAACATTATCCAAGATTATATTAACCCCTTTCACTCGTGATACTACCGTACCATTATTCTCACGAGCATTTGCATAGAAAACCTTAAGAAGATTAGGATAGTAGATACCTCGAAGTTGGACAAATTTTTCCAAGCTTTGATAGGCAAAGTGCTCTTGAAACTGAAACCCATTGTTGCGAAAGAAATCTATGTCGATATATTTCGGATTGATAATGTTGCGATCCTTCCAGTTCTTGACAAAGGTGTCATGCTGCTCATCATCGCTGATCCATCCATCGAGGTTAGCAGGACGGGACGTGATCTTAACAGTTGTGCGCTTATGCGTTTGGGACGCGAAGATGACGAAGCCATTGATGGCGATGCAAATATTAGGGTTTATGTGTGGTGGAGAGGGGATGAGAGAAAAAGAGGGTTTTTAGGGTTCTTAACAGATTTGGGGATTTTAAAAGAGAAGAAGATTTTACCAAACCACCTATGTGCCAGTCATAATTAACTAGGATACTAATGTAGTTGACTACTTTCAAAATATGTAATAGGAATTATGAAAAATGTGTGCCGAGTTAACTAGCAAGTTGACTATGTTATGCATAATAAGAAAATTTGGTGCAGAAATGACAAGTCTGATGCAGGGAAAAAATATAACGAACTAAGGAAAAAATATAATGAACTAAGGATAATCTATTAAGGGCATCATAAAAAACATAGCACATCACACATGCATACATTTAACAGCAATAAATTTCAATTCTAAATTCAAAAGACATTTTCCAACACCTCAAGAACCATAAACAAGCAACGGGTGATAAAGCCACAACTAGCATTAAGCGCAGAAATAAAAACACTAACTTAAATTGGAAAAGCATATATATATATATATATATATATATTTATATATATATATATATATATATATATATATATATATATATATATATATATATATATATATATTACACAAGAATTTATTTCATTACATCTAATCTCAACAAAAAGGTTTAGCTCTCTATGGTGGAGAACTTGGGGTTTACAAATAGAAGAGATAGGAAAGAGATGGAAACCAAAGAGAAGATGCAAGCCCTCTCCTGAGGTTCTTGCCAACTGCTCCATGCTCCAAAATCGCCTCCCATTCACGTCTCCATCTCCAATTTGCAACCTATCTTCCTCTCCAACCCCAAAAGGGAGAAAACCACCATGTATGGAGGAGAAGACCCAAGGATGGGTGGGAGAGCTTCCCAAAAGCTCTAGCAACCTCCAAAAGGCTCTCAAAGCACCCAAAAGTGTTTCTCTATCGTGAAAAATGAGGAATCTCCATTACCCTCGTGAGAAACATGTTTAAATACCTATTTTTGACACATCAGCGCGCTGCCGCTCTGCCCCAGGTTCCACCGCCCGACACTATTAGTAAAATTGTGAAACAAAAACTTCTTCTACAGATGGCGCCCGACCCTGACTTTCTAGACTCTCTCGTGCCTGACCTTGTGAATTGGCGCCAAGCCTTAGCATCCTGGACTCTTTGGAGCCCGACCTTATGTACTGGTGCCCGACCCTAGACTCTCCAACAACACTAGTTACTTTCTATCTTTGTGGCACTAGACACCATTCCAGTAGGGCCTAACTCAATATTTTCTTGTCCAATCATGCTCCATTGAGTTCTTACTTGTTTTCCTCCACTACAAATGCTTCCTATTGACTTATTTAACACACTCAAAATAGAGATTAGAGGTAAAACAAGTATAAAATAACTAAAACACATAAAGAATACAAAACACATTAAATTTGAGAATATAACAAGATAAAAAGCTAGGAAAGAGTTGATTTATTTATGACAATAAACACAAAAAAAGAGGTAAAAATGGACGTTTTCAATATTTAATTTTGAAAATAAATCTAATCCATTAATATCCAACAAATTATCATGTTTTAAAGATTTTTCAAGGTTTAAGCATTTTTTTTAAATGTATAATTTAGTGACTTTAATTTTTAACACGGAATAAAAAACAAAAAATATCTTCATATATTTTAAAATTTTCAAATCTACTTTAACGTGTGGTAATTACTTTATGCACAATATACAAAAAGTAATCAATTTTAAATGATTCTTGAAGAGATTTTACATTTTCATTCTTAACATTTTCATCAAATTGTTTCTTTCTGCATCTAGTGCATTTTTCACAAAACCTAGGTTCTATATTCATTTGAAAAGAAATTTCCTTGATTAAAATCAATGCATTTTCAAATCTATTTTCTCTGTACTTTTCAAAAGAAATGAAAGAAGACCTTTTAATTCTAAACATGCTCAATAGCTTCATCAATGCACTTTTATTTTGATTGTAAATTCTTACTAACTGAGTTAACTACAAATAAAATGTCATACCAAATATTCATGCCTAACAAAAACTTAAAGTCTTCTAGCTCATAAGTTGCTAAACAATCAACTTACTTTTTATTTTAGGATAATCATTAACTTCAACTAATTCAAATAATGCATCTTTTATTTGTGAAGTTTGAAATCTTACAGCTTTCACACTTTCAATACGACTTTCCTAATGTTTTTGTGACAATGATTTAAGAGTTAAGTTATGTATATGGTCTTGTAAACTTTTTCACCTTTTGTAGAAGAAGAAAATAAAGTATATATACGTTGTAACACACCAAAAACATATGTAGCTTTTGGACAAGAGTTAGCCATATCACAAAGTACTAAGTTTATGAAAACCACACGGAGTATAAAATTATCTAGGATTAATATCAAGAAATTTTTTCTGCACACCCTGATGTTTTCCTTTGATACTAAATCCATTATCATATCCTTGTCCTCTAAGGTCATTAATATCAAGTTGGATATTCTTTAATTCATCTACACTAGCATCAAAAAGACATTTTCCACTTGTATCATCTACTTTTAAAAATTCTAAAAAATACTCATTAACATGTATTGGAGTTCATGAAATATCTACACACCGTAATACACAAGACATTTGCTCTTGATGACTTATATATGAAGTGCAATCAAGTATTGATTGAATAATATTTTGCATCCCTAATTTTTTATTTTTATTTTATTTTGATTCCATTTGCTAACAAATTTATCAACTCATTTTGTATGTTATGCCCTAGGTAATGGTTGTGAATTTCATCATCTTTAATTTTACAATCATATTAATTAGACTTAAAATATTTCCATTAGCTTCTTGATAAATATTTTTATTGTTTCCACATAAGGCTAAGTTATTCTTACAAAAAATTTAACAACTACAATAATTCTTTACAACACATTTCTCTAGTGTTCTCTATCTCTATTTATTTGTTCTTGAACATATTTGTCTGTTGTTTTATTTTTGTTGGCAAAAGCAATACAAGTCTAAATGCTGAAGCAAGATTTTGATGATGATAAAAGAAGCCTGAAAGCCATCTGGAAGACAATATGAAGACTACATGTTATTATGTTTAAAGCTATCTTGTAAAATGTAATTAGATTAAGTTAGAAGCAGTATTGTACAAGAAAATTCTAGTATTTCTCGAAATATTAAAATGATAATCGATTATCACTTGAAATAATCGATTATCCTGAGCTGAACAAATTTTTTCAAGAAAGCACTAGAATAATCGATTATTACTTCTGATAATCGATTATCTGCTCAAAAACTTGTTTTCCATAAACCACACTGGAATAATCGATTATCACTAGTGATAATCGATTATCCTGGTCTGTTGGGCGCGACTGTTCAGCTTTTTGACCTAATTTTTGGAACCCCTATTTAAGGAACTTCAGAGTTACTTCTCAATCACCTTTTTTAGAAGCTAGAGTACTAGTGTTGTGACTGCAAGAGAGTTCTCTAAAGTGTTCTCAATTGAAGCTTTGAAAAACCTAGTGCGGGTAGAGCGATAACTTTTCCTAAGAGGTGTTCTAGGAGATTGAGTGCTGCTGCTGTTGCTAGGAAAGCTAAGGTCAAGATTCTCTGTGCGATTCAGAGAAAGGTGTTCATCTCTTGTGTGATTCAAGAGAGGTGTTTTCTTTCCTTACACTCCAAATATCTGATTGTAAATCTGTTACTTGTTAGTGATTTAGTTAATCTCGTTTTTTTTTAGAGATTAACAACTGGACGTAGGGTCTTTTGATCCGAACCAGTATAAATACTTGTGTTCAATCTTCTTCTCTATCTCTTTATTTCATCTATTATTGTGTTATAAAGAAATTATTTATTGA
>Ga0214544_1008171_pt1 | contig 17696 bp, 4 predicted proteins | sample CNSS3metaG_FD_160074 | JGI IMG/M metagenome (GOLD analysis project Ga0214544, IMG submission 160074) | Root nodule microbial communities from cowpea collected in UCLA plant growth center, Los Angeles, California, USA - CNSS3 | ecosystem: Host-associated > Plants > Roots > Nodule | place: USA... | reverse complement strand
TCCCTCTATTTATAAAACTAAGAAAATTTGGTCAAAGTGCAGTAAAGAATAAGGATGCCGGAAAAATCAGTGACTTTGTCGAATTTGAGGAGCGCGGTGATGTCGAAAACAGAAACTGATAATCAATTTGAAAAATTAAACAAAAGTAGGTAAACGTTTCTGATGAACAACGGAAAATATATGAAATTGAAAAAAAAAGAAATTGGGAATGCTTACAGTGACAAGTGCGGTGAACGCTAAGAAATGAGAGTCGATGAGAGTAGCCATTGTCTTTGTTTCTTCTTGGAAACCAAGAAGAAAGAAGAAGAAATGTTTGAAATCTCAAGAACGCGTGTAACCAATGATTTTATAGGTGAAGAGTTAAATAACGCGCGCTAAAGTTTTTGTAATAAAGATATTGGGAAAGGTAAAAAAAATAATTTGGATTCAAGAAAAAAAAGGAAAGTTTTTACTTTATTTTATTCATATAACAAAGTAAATTTTTTAAAGTTGAAAAATTGGAGTTAAAATGAATTTTAAATTGAAACAATAAGTATTATAAACTTTTAATAAATAAAAAATGTATATTCTAAATAATATTGTATTAAAATTAATTAAAAAATATTATAAATTAATAATTTGTTAATATAATAATTATATTAATAAATATATCATTTATGTATAATTGATTATAGAGAATATATATATATATATATATATATATATATATATATATATAATAGAGAAAAAATATTCTTAATTGTGGTGATTACGGATGATGATGAGTCTTATGAATCATGGCAGTCCTTGCATACAATATCACTAAATATCGATATTAAAGACATGATAAACATATTTGAATCATAAATATTTTACAAAGAGTTAATACTGTGTTTTTCTTTAAAAAAAATATATATTAAAGATGTTTAGTAATTGATTTAATGTTATACTCTAAATTACTGATTTACTCCTATGGATTTAAAATAATTATCATTTTTTATTTTTTATAGGCTTGGCTGAATGATAGATTTAGTATGAATGATATTAAATTCGTTTTTATGATTGTATTATGAGTAAAATATGTTATGTTTTTCTCTTTAAGTTTTGAATTAATTTAGATAAATTTGTTATGAATTTATTTATTTACTTCAATTAGTTTAGACCAACTTGTTATGACTTACTTTAATTAGTTTAGAAAAATAAAACTTATTATAACTTGACTAATTAACTTAAAATCCTAAATTAATTTTTGTAAAAATTGTCATATTTTACTCTAATTAGATTGATACGGAAGTAATAATTGTGACTGAAAAAATAAACTTTCAAAATTTTAACGTAATTGACCCTAAGTTGAATCTGTAATAACTAAAAAAACTAAACCCAATCAAATATGTAGTCGATGAAAAAAAAAACTAAGTAAATGCATAATCAATTATGTTATTAATCAATATGGACAAAAAGATTATAAATAATTGGCTCACATTATACGTAATTTGGAATTGAACAATTGAATTCAACTCGTCATAGAGGATGATCTTGATACAATTTATAGTTATGAAAATCTCTTTTGGATAAATCTTTTAGATAGAACATTGTAATTTATTTTATTCAATGCATTGTAACATTTATATCAGAATTTCAAATATTAATAATGTCTTAACTTTAATTTCTTAAATTTGAATAACAGTTTAATTTTAGATAAACGATATCTTATAAAGGTTGAATGATTTTTTCTAAATCTAGTTTAAATAAAAGACAATAAACAAATATTTTCACGCGAGCCTATAAATTGGAGAACCTCTTGTTCCTAAAATATTCTTTGTTTATTGTTTTTTTTTCTATAAGGATCAGATAGTTTTATTATATTTTGCTGATCACTCTTTTTGCCTTTAAATGTGTTATTAGGGATAGATTTTGGTTTCTTCTGCATTTGATGCGTGAAAAGTGGGTTACATCGTCTTCTTCCACATAAAAAAAAAATGTGAGTTAATTTCTTTGACCTGTTTTGGATAATGTTTTATTAATGAGTTTGCAGGCTGATCAACGGTTTACATAAAATTTTTTATAAACTCTATATTTATATAATTAAATTAGTAAAATAATTTTTTTTATAAGCCCATTTTTTAAAATAAATTATATTCATAATTTTATAATTTATAATTTTTATGTACAAATCTATTAAAAATATAAATGACTTTGAATTTGATTAAACCATGAAAGAGAGAGTTACTTTTAGATGAGATGGACGTAAGTGAACGAGTCACTTTTGAATGGATTGGAGAAAAATCGTTAATGAACAAATGACTTAAAAAAACACACAATGGGATTGTGTTGGTGCAGTTACAATTTAGGAATTTAAGTCAATGCAGGTCAACTGCGGGTCAGTCCGACCCACACAAATTGTGATTTCTGCGATACACGTCTAAACGAATCTGCGAACTAAAATACTCATCTTCCCTCACACTTATTCTAACATACCACGTTGTTATCCCATCTGTTATAAATTGATTTATACAATTATTTTTTCTATTTTCGGTTCCAACTATTTTGTGTAACTAGATTTACCCTTTCATTACATAAAATATCATAGTATATAATATACTTTGTTTCCTAGTTAATATTTTTATATCGCATTACTTGTTTTATAATTATTACACTATTCACAATATTTATTTTATTAGTTTAATAATAAATTTTAAAATATTGACACTGAAATCAATGATATTGATTAATATTAAAATATTTGTTAAGTAAGCAATATGATGAAAATATTATGTCTCCTTAAAAATACAATATTTTTATTTTCTTTTAAATTTATTTCAAAATATTTTATGATATTAGGCCATATGATTTACGGAATATACAATATAAAAATATAATTAAAATGATTGATCTATAAATAAAAATTATAAAAGTTTAAGGTTAATTAAACATTAAAAGAATAAATGTTCAGAAATATACTTCTATCAATAAAATAAAATAAAACATTAATTAGTGTTACATTAAAGATGGATCTGTTTTATATGGTATTTATTTTAAAGATAGTACGTGATATAACCTCAATTCACATACGTAATTTATATTATTTTTAATCTAAAATGGTTGTGTTTTTGTTTTTATCTATTTCCTTAAATTGTCGTTGTCTTCTTTCTTATGTAAACAAAAAATTATGCAAATTTTATAAAAATTCAATAAACAAAACAAATTTAGTAAAATTTGTATTTATTCATCGTTTAAACCTTTTATTGAATTTAGTTTGACCTTAAGAAGTAAGCAAAATAAATTACTATAGTAATAAGTGTAACGTCCCATTTAATTTATAAACATAATTAAAGGAAACGTCACACATAAGATAGTAAAATTACGCAGTCCTGGGGTTCCCAACATCACCCGTACAAAACCAGGCACACCACGATGCCAACAAAGCAGGATAACAGTTTGACTAAGAGTTTACAATCCAAAAACAACGAATACAGGGGCCATGGCCCTAAAGAAGACATCAAGAAGAGAAGTGTAAGATCCAGCCCAGACGGCTAAGCGGTGGAATCACCATTCCCCTGTTGACCACGAGAACTTCGCCCATCTGCTCCCATCAACCAAGTCGATGATCATCGCAAGAAAGAATAGCCACATACAACACAACCATGCAACGAAACGGGTAAGCTAGAGCCAACAACATATGTATCATAAAATCAAAAGCATTTTCATCATCTCACATCCAAATAATCAACCAAACATGTTATGACTCTCAATCAATACACTACGACTCGACTCGACTCATCCGGATACGTATAACTTGGTCAGATTCAGCGGATGCTTGCACTTGTGGTGGATACCTCTGCTCGACCCTGAGCTGCTCACCCCCGAGCTATATGTTACAAGTGTTACGATGAATCAAATCTCCCTCACCACAAGGTTAGCCCTTAATGAATTTCAGGCCTCCTGCTACTCTCACCACAGGGATCAGTCCGCTCTAAGTGAGACTAACTGGCCCCTTAGAGTGTCAGGATGCAGTCCTTACCTTGAATCCTTACCTAGTTATACAAATGGGGCACCACCATGGAAACCCACTAACAGGGGCCATGGGATTACGTCCCGACCACTGAAGCGCAACCCTGAAAGTCTCACCTAGAGACCCCAATGTATTATGCACTGACACGGACCAGCATACATATACAACCAGGGATTTATACATACATTGTACACAAGGTTTCAACCCAAAACCCACAACAAAACTCCATTGCTCATATGTTGAATCATTACCAACTTGTTATTCTCGATCAGGAGTAAGGTGTTTCTCCTCATGCCAACCATACCAAAGCTTTACCAACCACCAAGATTCATTATTGCTCATACCAAGTTTGTGACCCCACACACACACATATGTAACCAACTCATCATATACAAGTCATGTAGAGATCATGCCAACTTTCATGCCAACCCATCATTTGTAATTCAGGAATTATACCACGTATACCTCATACTCCATTATATACATATCACTCATCATGCATTCATACCCAACCAAAACAGACCATTCAAGAATAAACAAGTATTCAATCACAGCACTGCCTCGCCCAGCACCTCGCTCAGGCTGAGGGATCTCGCTCAGACGAGACAGTCTCGCTCAGACGAGTCCCCTTCCACCTAGGCGAGGGCTCAACAGGAACAAGAAGGCAACGCGGGATCTCGCTTAAGCGAGATCCCTCTCGCCTGGGCGAGTTGTGTGCTCGCTCAAAACACACCCAGGTCGCCTGAGCGACCACTCGCGCAGGAAGCTCTAGGCGAGTCTCTGCACATCTCGCCTGGGCGAGTCGAGCTCGCCTGGGCGAGTCTAACAGTGTCTGCCACTGTTCGCACCTGCAACGCGCATGTTTTATAGACCAACCAACCATACAGATTACTTTCACGCATCAAAATGAAGAATTTAACCATACAATTAGTAACCAACCCACAAACAAGTCGAAACAACACAGGACTGGAAACCCTAACTTCCCGTACCTGGAGGAAGGGTTAACGGAAGTCTTGGCAGCACGATAGCTAGTACTGTTGTCCCGAGAACGGCTAAAGAGCTGGAAAACAGTGGAGGAACAGAACCAAGGGAAATTTGTTACAAAGACCTGACTGGACTTAATGCCAAGGAAAAATACATACAAGCTAGGAGGGTACTTACGCGGAGTATGAACTGGTCTGAGCTAGCTCGAAAGGGACCTCAGGCAAGCCCTAGCAGAGCGTTCTGTAAGGGTAAAGAGAGTGACGGCTGCTGGATTTTTCTGCAAGAGTGCAAAGTGGGGGGTTAGGGCATCCTGAAAGGGGTTTTATCAATTGGGCCAACCCTAGGCCCAAACACAAGAGGGCAACCCTTAACTTTAAGGCAGAAAATTAATAAGCCAAATTTAATGGGCCTTACAATAAGTCTTTCTGTTTGTTAGGATATATTATGAAGTCAATTTGAACCAAACAGCAGAGTACTCTGGTTGCGGTTTGAATACGATTGCGGTTTGAATACGTTGGGTGATAAAGTTGATAAATATGGGGTGGCAATTAGGGTTTGGTGCATCGGGCCGGCTCTAGGCCGCAGAAAAAACGCGGGACAGATCAGGGTAGTGAATCCGAAGGTCCGGTCCATATAGGTTCGTGGTCTACGCGGGTCGGTCTACAAGTTCGCATAAAATAAAATAAAAATTGCACTTATGTATATTAATTACTTTTTTTATGATCTCTTATATTAACGTTTCAAATTTTTGTATAACTGGAAAAGACAAGTATTATGTAATTTTATGTAATTTTTAATGTGCTAAAATTTAAAGAATACACTGTGTATGTCATAGTATGAAAATGATGAAAATGTTGAATTATCAATTTATCATCTAATTTTCCAAAGTTTTTACTTAATTTTGTAAATTTCTTAAAATTTCTCAATTTTTAAACATTGAAAATCTTATCATAAAAAAAAATTAATTTAAAAAAAAAAGAAAAGCGGGCCAGTCCATGGACTCGTGAGCCAAAAAAAATGCGGAACGGATCCGTGTTTTCAGCCCACATAAAATATGCGGGACGGGACGGACCAACCCGTATTGTGCGGGCCTTAAAACATTTTATTGATTCTTTCTCTATTTTAAATAACAACTTACATTTTATTTTAATATAACTAATTGTATTTTTAAATTACTTTAAATCACAATTGTAAAATTATAATATTATAATTTGATCAATTAATTTTTTTTATTTATCATATTCATTAAATTCGTTAATTTTTCGTGTAATTTTTATTTTGATTCACTCAAATAATTTGGTAACTTATTTATGCTGATAATTATCACTTAATCACATTGATTATCATTTAAAAAAACACGTTATACAGTTTTCTTTAATAAAAAAATATCAATTAATCAATTTATTCACAGAAACTAATAAAAAATATTTTATGATACCATAGTCAAATTGTGTATGCTAAATATATACATTGATCACATCTAATAAAAAAAAATAACACTGATAAAGGATTATACAATTCCCTTTTATTAAAAAAAATGGCATTTAATCGATTTGTAGACAAAAACTATTAAAAAAGAACGTTTTACGGTACCATAGACAAATATACGATAGACAGATCGTGTATGGTGCTAGATATAAACACTAACTTTAGAAATTAACAATACTAAAAAATTTAATATAATATTAATTATATATTTTATGTAATTACTATAATGAAGCTGTAGCTAATTTGATTAATTGACCAATATTTTTTTCATTTAGAAATATTTGGTTTCCTACAAAATAAAATATTTTCAATTTTACAGGATGTATTTGTACGTACGTGCTTATACGTGCTCCATATCACTATTAAGATTATAGAGTATTTTTTTAATTTTAATTCATAGAAACTATTTTTCTTTTTTACATTATAAATGTCATAAAAAACGATTGAGACAAAAACTGTGTCAAAAAATACAAGAAAAACAGTTTTTTTGTTTATTTAGTTATTTAATTGGGGGAAGCATGATGGGCCTAGGTTATTTAAAGGCTTAAAAAAGAGCGGAAGAGTTTATACTCTCACAAGGCCCGGGTCGGCGCATCGCATCTCAATTCAATTGAATTGATTTTCTCTCTCCTCCGATTCCTCCTTCCTCGTCTCAGCACCACGCTAGTTACAGCATTCTCTCTCAAATCTCACCCTTTTTTTATTTATTTATTTTTTATTTTTCACACATTTAAAATTGCAATTCTCCAATTTTTATTTATATAAAAAAAAGGAGAAGTAATTTTAGGAGGGGGAGCGATCCCCTAAACACGAAAATTGAAATCTAAATCTACAACACCTCAACACAAAATGGCATTTCACGTAGCTTGTCCAATTACATGGTAATGCTCTATGCTATGCTAATGCTAAGCTATCTTTCTCCAATTCTTTTTATTTTTTTCCTCTCTTCTCTTCTCCTCTTTTCGATTACAATAACCGGTCTCTATTATATATAGAGTTTCGCTTTACACTCTTTTCCCTTTCGTTTCATTTCGTTCTGCTGTGGTTTGTTTTTGTGTTTTGCAGTCGCCGAATCTGTTTCTGCGCGCTAGGGTTTCCTCGCGGCCTTCACGCTTCCGACGACGGTTCCGCTGCCAATGGCTTTGCTCAGGACGTCGGCGCGCTCCGTGACTTTCTTGCCGACACATGCAGGGACGATGCCACCGTTCAGGTTCCTGTCCCCAAGGTTCTGCCGCCGCCTCCGCCGCCGCCGGACGGGATTCCTCTCAACGCCGACGCGCTGGATGAGTCTGCCTCCATGAAGGCCAAGCGCATCGCGCTACAGCGCAAGGGCGCCGCCGCCATGATCGCCGCCGAGGAGTACGCCCGCCGCTTTGAGTCCGGCGACGTTGTGGTGAGCCTTGACTATGAGTGTTTGGCGTTGGTGCTCTCTGTTTGGTGGAATTTAATTTCGTTGTTTCGTGTTAAATGTTGATTTTAGCTCACTGCTGTCGGAGTTTTGATGTTGAATGCATGGTTTGATAGATGAGCAGGATTTATCACTGTAGGGATTGTTGTGGTTTTGGTACCAACGTTATATTGGACTGAGTGTTATTGTCGTTGTTCTGAATATGTAGTTGGGTGTAGAAGTGGTTTTGATTGTGGGGTATTTTGTTATACTGGGTCTTAATAATGTGATATGATTCTGCGGTTTGATTTTGCAGAATACTCCAGGAAATGTTACCGGAGAGGAGCAGGGGCAAGCTAATAGGAGCTATTGTCGAATTTGCAAGTGCGGAGAGAATGAAGGAAGTGAGAAAGCTCAGAAGATGCTGTCGTGCAAAAGTTGTAGTAAAAAGTACCACAGGAACTGCTTGAGAAGTTGGGGTCGAAATAGAGGTAAGGTGGCTCATGTGTATGTCAGTGTGGTCTATGTGCTGTATATTCTCACGTTGTGGGTTCCTTTTTGGCAGATTTATTTCATTGGAGTTCATGGACCTGTCCTCTTTGCCGAATTTGTGAGGTAAGGAGTGGAGTGTGATGCTAATGGGGTTGTACTTTTTCATGTATTGTTTGTTGGAAGGTTCACGTTATTTGTGAAAATGGTTGCTGGCTTGGTAATTGATCACACTCTCATCTAGCCATCTATTTTGCGAAGTATGTTTGTATTGCCCTCCCTAGAATGAAAGCAGCAATGCTTTAACACCAGTGGTGGTTCATGTTATTTCCTTGAATTTTTGGTTTGCATATCATATAGTTCTGATATCGTAGCTTGACCTGAAAATTGATATTTATTTATTTTTTGGCAATATTTGGTGGAGTCTAAGATTTGCGTCTTTAATTGAATGAAATAGGACATTCCCTTTATCCGTACAGAATGGGAACGTGTCTATATGTATACCTTTGTTTTTTAATTACAATAAAGTCTTCTTTATACCAGGTACAATCATTGTCTTTGGGATGTCTGCTGTTATTTTGTTTCCTGTGTATATGTTTATATAAAAACAGTTGAGTTTGGATATTATGTCATCATGTGGCCATATGACTGAATCATGTTTCTTAGCATTCACCGTGAACCTAATAATAGTCTACTTTGTGTATGATCATATGCTGGTTGATTTTAAATATCCCTGAAATTCAGCTTTTATTTCAATGTGGAGTGTTTAAAATAGCTGGTTTCTTGTGTACTTCACCTGCTTGTTCGATTGACTGATGAATTTGACTAGTACCCAAGCACAGGGAACCCACCCTCTAAATCCAGCTATTAAGGGGGAAGAATCGTACACTTAAATACGACTACACTGGAGTATCCCATAGTACTTACTGTGGGACTTAGGCAACCTATAATACTTAAGCTCCTATCAAAATTGAACGTCTTCATAGAAAATTTCCATGTACCAGCTAATATTTAATTGGATCTCTGGTGGTCTTATGCTTAATTTCTTTCATCCAGGCTTGCAGAAGGACTGGTGATCCAAGTAAGTTCATGTTTTGCAAAAGGTGCGATGGTGCTTATCATTGTTACTGTCTGCAACCTCCTCATAAGGTAGAGTCTGTAACCTTTCTAGTAAGCTTAATATTGATTTTATACATGTCATTTCATTCATTATTATGCATAATGCAGAGTGTTTGTAATGGGCCCTATTTGTGCACAAAACATGCAAGGTGTCACAGTTGTGGGTCAAATGTCCCTGGAAATGGATTAAGTGTGAGGTATGAATTCTGAATAGTTTAGCTTTTGCTTTGATTCTTACTGTTTTTTGATGATTTATTGTGATGTTGCCCTTCTATAATGACTCTATTAATGCCCCGATGAAAGTTGTAAGATGAAAGATAAGTTAGTTTTGTCGTCAAAGTCAATCTTCCTGGTTGAAACAAAGGAAAATTTTGATGTTTTTTTCTTCCAGTTACTACTCTCTATTTTATTTATTAACCTTTTGCTCTAGGAGTTTCAGAAATGATAAATGGTGCTTTGTTTTTATTTTTAACTCATGAATTTAAACACTTTATCTTCCTCATATTTGAAGTGTGTGCTTGCATTTTCTTTTTATAATTTTAGACATGCGCAAGTCTAGTGGAATATTTGAAGTAGTTTAACGTTTTCTTTGCCTTTATAGTTTTACATGGCTCCATGGCAGTTAATTCCTCCCTTTCCGTGCTGATTCATCATATTATCATTATAGGATGGACTTACCATTCTTTTTTTGTTTCCTAAAAAATGTATAGGTGGTTTATGGCATACACAAACTGTGATGCATGTGGAAGATTGTTTACAAAAGGGAACTACTGTCCCGTTTGCTTGAAGGTTAGCATCTCTACCAATCTTCCTTTCTTGAATGGTTCACGGAATAGAATACAACCCTGCATCATTGGGGGAAGTTCTCATAACAGTCTTAGAAGCAATTTCTTTCTATCTTTGCGTGTGTATTTGTTTTTCTCACAGAACTTATCTGCAGCTTATCTTATTTCATCTGTGATATTTTGAACCATGAATGGTTTGCGGAATAGGATACAACCCTGCATCATTGGGGGAACTTCCTAGAACAGTCTTAGAAGCAATTTCTTTCTATCTTTGTGTGTGTACTCGTTTTTTCATGGAATCTGCAGTTTTTTATATTTCGTTTATGATATTTGGAACCATGAATAAAATTGTGCACTCACCCATGCATGCACTCTGGATTTTCAAATATTGTCTTGAAGTGTGATATAGGTTTGTACAAGGTCTCTTGTCCATCTTTGATATTATGCTGTACATGTATGAATATAAGTTAATTTCATCTTGGCCTCTCTTCCTTAACTCTTTTTGTACCCACCCTGAATACTAGATTATATTTGAAAAAATTAAACAATGAGGGCAGAGCAGGAGTTCTTAATGCTCACTGTATGTTTTTGACTAATTTTGTAGGTCTACAGAGATTCAGAATCAACACCTATGGTTTGCTGTGATACTTGCCAGCTTTGGGTACATTGTCAGTGTGATAATATCAGGTTAGTTTACCCGTCACATTTGTGAAGTTGGACTGCTTTTAGCTTTCATGTCATATATGGACTGTTTTTATGTGCAATTTTGGAATACGTGTTTAGGAACATTCTTCGGTTTTATTATGCTGTAGACAATGATTACATTCTAGTTTTGCTTCTTGATCCTAACATTTTAGTGCCGGGCGGATTAGTATTTGGGTGTTAATCATGCATCATTTTATCTGGAATAGAAGTTATTGTATGGTTAACTTGTTGTGCAACACACTTAAAGTGAAATTGACACTTAAATAAAGTAAATTGCACTCAATCTTTTCGAGATACATACTTTGTTAACCCTTTTACCTATTAGTTTCTATGAAATTTGTCTGTTTCTAGTTATTTATTCAACATTTTTGTTTGAATGGTGTGCTTGTTGATGTGCCCCGACCTGCTTTATAAATCACGACTTCATTGGACCTGCCTGTTTTGAAATGACATTAATAGAATCTTGCTTTTGAAATAAATGTTTTGCAGTGATGAAAAATATCACCAGTTTCAAGTGGATGGGAATTTACAGTATAAGTGTCCCACTTGTCGTGGGGAATGTTATCAGGTATGTGGTATATGCCTTCAATATATAATTACTTTTTATCTCCCATGGAAAAACTCTTTGAGATAAGTAAACCGTGATCTTTTACTCTCTCCATCCATCTTATGAGGATTTGTGTGCTTCAGGTCAAGAATCCTGAAGATGCTGCACAAGAGATTTGGAGGAGAAGGAATGTTGCTGAGAGAGATTTGATTGCTAGCTTGAGGGCTGCAGCTGGTTTGCCCACTCAAGATGAGATATTTTCCATTTCACCATTTTCAGATGATGAGGATAGTGGGCCTTTAAAATTAAAGAGTGAATATACCCGTTCCTTTAAGTTCTCTCTGAAGAATTTGGCAAATGACTCACCAAAGAAGAAATCTTCAAGCAAAAAAACTGCCAAGAAAAAAGACTCTGAGTCATTTATGACTAATAAAGTTGACACACATAATAGTTTTGATGGACACAGTGATATTAAATCTGTGCATAGCTTAGACGACGACAAGAATGATGATATACAATCCCAGAGAAATGATGGTCCAGATGTTTACTCATCACCTGCTACTGGAAGTTTGAGTCAAACTGAAGCATCTTTCCCTATTAGTCAACCAGGAGTTTTGAAGCATAAGTTTGTTGATGAGGTGATGGTCAGTGATGAAGAGAGGAAACCTAGAGTTGTTCGAATTAAAAGCAACAAGCCAAATATTCTGGATAGTGAAGAGGAAAGTGGAAAGCAGAGTGTTAAAACTCAGAATGTGAAAGGGAAGAAGCTGGTCATAAATTTGGGAGCACGGAAAATTAATGTGGCCAGTTCCCCACGGTCTGATACGTCAAGCTGCCAAAAAGATCAAGATCTGGTCACTGTTAATGGTATACATCTATATATCATTATTCTGTTCCCCTTGTTGCTTGAGAAATAGTGATTGCGTGGTTTGATTTTTGTAGAAAGTGGTATATGGCTTATTTTTCCGTCAGTTCTTTCTCCCTATTAAATCATTGACCCATTTTAGACATTATCCGGGAGAAAACTTTTAATCATCCTGTCAAATAATTACGAATATGCCACAATTGTATCTGCATTTTGTGTATATATGCATGCATTCTTGTATGATTTGATTGCCCTCTCCGGTTCTGTTTCTTTCCTCTTTCATTTTTTTTTGATTTTTTCCGTTCATATTTTCTTTCAGGTAATGAAGATATAAGCCAATCCAAGAAGGGAGACAGATTTGCATTAGATAAACAAGACGGCACTGCTAGGCATATTGATGGAAAAGGTACACCCCCACACCACAAACTTTGATTATTGCCTTCCATTATTGGCTGAAAATTTATTTTATGCTGACGTGAGCTGTCTTGAATTAAATCTTGCCCAATTTTCTTGTGATCTTCAGGAAATAGAGTTGACTCTGGACAATCAAAACTTTTTACCGTTTCGGGAAGAGAAGGAAATTTGATTAAGCTGGGAAAAGTTAAGCCAGATGTTTCTGAATTCAACCCAACTGCCGGTAGAGGCAATATGTCTGATGGGCGTATAAAACATAGTATTGATGGGATGATTGGTCAGGTTGGAATCAAAGCCACATCAAGAGGTGAAAGGACGAATTTGGGAAAGCAATCAGAAGGTAGCTCTGATGCAAATGATGAGGTAGATGACAATAATAATCGTACACCTTCGCATTCTTTGCCAAAAGATTCTAAACCTTTACTAAGATTTAAATTCAAGAAACCTAGCATTGAAACTCAAAATTCCCCTCATCGGGAGGAGGAGAAGACAACAATCAAGGGCCAGAGGTCAAAAAGGAAGAGACCTTCACCTTTTAAAACATCATTTAATGAGTCTGAAGGCGTAAGTCAATCACATCAAGACAATGCAATGGATGAGATCATGGATGCAAACTGGATTTTAATGAAATTGGGAAATGATGCAATTGGAAAGAGAGTTGAAGTTCATCAGACATCTGACAATTCTTGGTTAGTGCCTTCTATGACTTTTTGTTTATTGACGGGGAAAACCGAGTATTAAATAAAATAGCACACAAGTGGGGTGAGGCATCGTAGAAATTAGTTTTTTTATCAAAGGAAGTTTGTTCCAATATTATGTATTTTTTCCCCAAAATTCCACTTCGCAGTATATTACAGTTTATGCTTCCTGACCTTCCATTTTTGTTCAGGCACAAGGGAGTGGTTACTGACGTAGTTGAAGGCACTTCAAAGTTGTATGTTGCGTTAGACGATGGGAAAGTGAAGACCTTGGAACTCAGGAAACAGGGGGTCCGTTTTGTTCCTCAAAAGCAGAAGAGATCCAAGACATGAACTACACCTGTCCACCACCCTTAGTGACCATTTAATGTGGAGACCTTTTTTAATTGACTTTGAAGATTTTTCATCTTTAAGGTCTCTTGCTGAATTTATATTCGTAGCTGCTCACATTGCCGCTGATTTTTGGGTGAAGCATTCTCAATTGGAGCAAACTTCAGTTTTCTTGAAAGAATTAACCATTTACTCAGTCCTCTTTCTGGGCTTTAGGTTCTCTCGATTGCTAGTTAGATTTTTGTTGCTTTTCTACATGTATCTGATTTCAAAGTAGATTCTACCTATGGTGTATAGGTCATCATTTCTGTAGAATAGATAAGTAAAGGCGAAGCTGTTAGCTGTATGATTAGTGTTGCTAGTTGTTTTTGTGAGGTCAAGGCTTCATGAATTGAGATATTTGTCTTGAAAGATGAAACTGTTGTCATTTTGTTAAATTAGATGGTAGTTTACTTCTGCCTTTTCGCCCTTCATATTTGCACTTGCATCCACTAAGATTGTCCTTTAAAACAAATAGAAATATGTGCGTGGGCAGGAACAAAACACGAAAATGTGTAAAAATAAATCGTTAAACAAGCATAGGTGAAGACGATTCTGCAAATTTCAGTACACAAGTATTGGGAACAAATTTGTATTAGTTATAAAAGTTAAATTACTTTAATAATTATTTACTACTATTTATTATAGAAAGTGGTTTTGATAAGGTAGTGAAAAACAAATGAAGTATTACAATTCTAGCTGCTTATGGCGACAATTTATATGCAGGGTGGCTCAGCAGGTTCTCAACAAAAACTCCTCTCGTTTAAATGTACAGCTTATACTTCTACTGCCCTAATCTGACAAATTAGAGCTGTTTTTTGTCATTTTTAATTTTATTATTACTCGTTTTGCTTAAAGTAGCGAAGGACATTATAACACTAATGGGAGGTTAAAAGAAAATTAAGATGTAAGAGTCACTTTTGTGCAAAATTAAAAGAAAATTCAGATGAAAAAAAAATCTGTATGATAAAAATATGGTAGATTGCAATTGTTTAAATGATTAGAAGCGGACAAATTCTGATTATTGGACATTATACAAATTTGTTAATTAATAACGTGTTAACATTAAATTTCACTGCCCCTATCCCTTCCTTTATAAAGCTCCAACCGTCTCTTGAACATTAACCTATTTTTAATATCTAATGAAAACTATTTTCTGAGTTCTGTATTTGACTTGTATATAACATAAACCACTTTCTATCATGTCATGGAGAATAAAATACATATTATATGTAAATTAAAAATATATATAATATTTATCAATCCTTGGTTAGAATAACAATAAGGGAGTGAGAGGTTTTGGGTTAATGTTTATGGTAGAGAGAAGATCTTGGGCCTGGCCCGTTTTAAGTGTGATGGTATTTGATTTGAAGAGTGGTGGAACGAGGGAGGAAGAAGAGTAGTCATAGCATAGAGAGAAAAGAACTGAAGCCATGAATGCCCCAGATCGTTATGAGCGTTTCGTCGTTCCTGAAGGCACCAAAAAGTAACTAATTCCTCTCTCAATCCTTTTCTTCCACCTTTCATTTGCACTTTCTGATTCCCATTTTTTTTTTATACAACGTTGAAAATAGGGTCTCTTACGAGAGGGACACCAAGATCATCAATGCCGCGTCCTTCACCATCGAGCGAGAGGAACACACTATCGGCAACATCTTGCGCATGTAAATACCTTTCCCTTTACTCTTAATCTTTATTCAATTACCGCGAAACCCTAACTTTTCTTTGCTGCTGCTGTTGCTGTTGGCAATGAATTGATATTCAGGCAACTCCACAGAGACCCCAACGTGTTATTTGCTGGATACAAGCTTCCCCACCCTCTTCAGTACAAAATCATTGTCAGGGTGAGATAACGAATTTTTCTTGTCATCAATTAGCTTCAATTTTTTCTTTTCTCATGGAATAATTATTATTTTTTTATTTCTTACTTTTCGAAATTTCGCAAGCAAGATTTTAGTTGTAACCTATTTATCTGGTGTGGTTTAGGGGCAAAGAAAAAGAAGACGCAAATTCTAGTTTAGTTGGAAATTAGGATGCATTCTATTGTTGTCCTGTTGTTAGAATTTGGATGTAAATGAACTGAACTGGTGGTGTGAAAACCTAAGAAGAAGAGATATGACACTGGGTATGAATATGGTATGGTTCTGGTATGAATTGGAACATGGAGACATGAAATTTTTTTTAATAATAATTCACAGCATTTTGCTATGTTACAAAGCTTAAAACTAAAATGAAAATTTGAATTGCAGGAGAGAATTTATATTTTAAAATGAGCATGACTTACTCTACACTTGATAAATGTTAAAAATAAAAATTTATCTAAGTGTGTATGCAGTGTCAGACATACGACTTAACATGTTCGCTGTTTGGAAGTGTCTTTGCTTCATAGTTTTAAACCCATTTGGTTGCCTCCATCTGCCTCTATTTTAGTATTTTGATATGTAGGTATTATAGTTTCTTTCTTATTTTCCAGGAACTGGGGAGTACTTACCCATTTTTTATTGTTTTTTATGAGAAATAATAGTTATTTGAGCACTATTTGTTATGTTGTTTTTGTTGTAGATACATACTACAAGCCAGTCTTCGCCAATGCAGGCATATAATCAGTCTATTAATGATCTGGACAGGGAACTTGATCATTTGAAGAATGCGTTTGAGGTAAAAGCGTCTTTTTGTTTTCTTAGTGCAATATATCTAAATTCTATGACCTTTTTTTCTAGAGTCATTTTAGAAATATGTATGTCTAATTAAGGACATCAATGCCACACGTGGGATTCAGACATAGATTTTACTTAATCTGGGAATGCAAACTGAAATATGTATGTCTAATTAAGGACATCAATGCCACACGTGGGATTCAGACATAGATTTTGTTTAATCTGGGAATGCAAACCTGTTGAATGTCAGATAATTACTTACCAATGTCTCTTGATGGTTTTTATGAGGTGACCTAATAGCCACTTCAAACATCTTTAATATCATTCTAAACAGTGCATCTTAAAAATGATTATAGTATGTATGGACCCTGTTCAGTATTATCATTTGTTTTTTTGTTGGGCCGGTAATAACATGTTCAAAAATTTTACTGCAGGCAGAGATGTTGAAGTTTTCAAGGGACTATTGATTGGATGGTGTCACGTTACATGCCCTGGCAGATATTTTTGAAATAGTGAATCACTTCTGCCAAATGGAATTTAAATGGGATGTTTTGTGCATTTTGGGAGATTTGTTAAATATGGTTGTGTTGAAGAAATTTTAACATTTGTAAACAGTTACTTTATGATAGTTATGTCAACAATTGTTAGTAAATAGCTGTATGGATGATATATATAACGGACTCGGTGTGGAATTATTAACTGTGACAATTATATTCTGCCGAGGACTTTTCGTGGCTATTAATTAGTCATATTTGCGTAAAAATTATTTAGTTATCATTAATCATATATATTGTTTGGAGTATGCTTTAGTCATTTAGGTAAAATTATTAGTGAAGTTAATTAATTTGCTCATAATATGGTGTAATCTGGGTTGGTAATTGTAAGTGTTTTATTTAATAAATCTTAAAACAATCTATGTGATTAATATTGAATAAAGTAAAAGTTAGTAGATAATATTTAAGAAAAGGTAAAAGTCTTAGAATGTATCATTCAACCTCTGCAAGATAACAAAGTCCTTTCTATAAGATAAAATAAGTTAGAAATTCATAAGATAAGAATAAAAATGTTTGGAACTTTTAGCTAAGGGACTTGTTTCACAAACCAAATAGATAAAATGACCCCAATTCATGATTTAAAATGACATCAATTCATCAGACAAAATGCCTCAAAAAAAAAAAAAAAAAACCCCACAACCCCA
>Ga0214544_1008170_pt1 | contig 17696 bp, 8 predicted proteins | sample CNSS3metaG_FD_160074 | JGI IMG/M metagenome (GOLD analysis project Ga0214544, IMG submission 160074) | Root nodule microbial communities from cowpea collected in UCLA plant growth center, Los Angeles, California, USA - CNSS3 | ecosystem: Host-associated > Plants > Roots > Nodule | place: USA... | reverse complement strand
GTGCAGGATGTTGGTGACGCAGTAAATGAAATTTACTGCGTCGTAACCACTTTCACCCACTCTCTCAGCCGGTTGTAAATAAGGGTATTAGAGTAATTTTTGGGGGTACTGAAGAATCGTTGGAGGTACAGGGAGAAGGCCTCAAATATTTTAGTAACACTAAAATATTTATAAAATTATTTTTATGATATCGAGTTCACTATGTAAAAATGGTTATCATCTCCTTTCTTTATCTTTGTACAACTCTTATCTTCTCATACTCGATCAGAATATGTTTGATGTGTATTCTCTACCAAAATGAAGTCGAGGTTGTCTCGAGTTAGACAAAATCCAATGAATATAATAAATGCAATATTAATGACAAAATACTAATTACCTCTAAAATAATGTTTTTTTTATATTAAATATCATATTTATTGAATCTTACCTGATTTTAGAGATAGGCAAATATATCTGTCCCCGTGGGTATTGTCCGAACCCATCTCCGTTTTGATGGGAAATTTTCGCATTGATTGGGTATGAGTATGGGTATGGGGAATCCCCGACTTGTTCAATTGAGTATGAGGATGGTTATGGGTATGTACATATCCCCGCCATAATACCCGTCCCCGTCATATCTCCGTCAGTATTTAAATTAATTAAGTAACCCTATATATATATATATATATATATATATATATTTGTTTATTTATTTTTCAATTTTTTATTTCTTCTAATTATTTGGTTTGTCATGAAACTCATTCGCATCTCCAATATATTTTTCATCTTTTTATTTATTGTATATTTTCCTTTCACATGAGTATGTTTAATACTCTCAATTTAAGTGTTTAATAGCATAAACCTTTCATTTACTAGGTAATATAAAAAAAATTCTTTACTTATTTTTATTAATTTTTGTTTCATTTGAAAAACTCTTTTGTTTCGCTAAAACAATTATTTTTCAACCATTGAGTATATATATTGATATTTGAAAAGTGTTATTAAATGTCTAAGGTATTTTTCATCTTATTATACCCTTAATTATACATTATTTTTCCTTTGTGTGATTTCTTTCAATAGTTTCTCAAATTGTTTCTAAGACATACATTTGTTAATTTTTTAATATTTTTATTTGTTGTTTATTTTCATCATGTAGAATACTATTTCAGTATATTTTATCTAATTATTTTTTATTTTCTAACTCATTATATCAATCATACTGTAATTTTTCACTATAATTGTATAAATAACTTTTATTTACTACAATACCAAAATTCAATGTAATTGCCATGAATATTTTTTTATCACCATCCAACATATATTGGAGTTCAAAAGATACAATAATCATGTTAAATTTGTTTTATTATGTTTATTATTTATTATTTGTGTCATTTTGATTAAGTGATGTATTATCATTTTTATTAGTGTATAAAAAAAGAGATTCATTAGAATTTAAAAAATTGAAGTAAACAAACATTTAAAATATATTTTAATTTTAATATTTATTTTCCTTTAATTTTTTTTAAAATTTTATCAACTAGGTTTCATTGATGTTTGCAGTTTGGAAATTTAATAAATGTTTTAGTTCTCCTGAATTTCTATTTGGTATTCCAATTTAAAATGGAAACAATTATAATTTATTTCAAAGTATTTGATATCGAAGGAACAACCATCCTCTTTATATTGAATATTTGATAATATTATGTTTCCTTTACCGTAATTTTTTATTATTTTATAAAAATTAATTAAAATTTATATTGAAGTAGTAAGGAAACGAGTATAAGTATAGATACGAGATTATACCCGTTACCCAGTGGGGATGGGGATTAAATAAAACTTTGATACCCGTTGGGTTTGGGTATGAAGATGGGGATGAATTTTTTTATGGGGATGGGTATGGGATAGTGAAACCTGTCCCCGTCCTGCCCCGTTGCCATCCCTACCTGATTTGATTTGACATGTAAAAGTAATTATCAGAATTAATTTGTCTAATGATGCTAACATGATTTTGACTGTAACTAGGTCGATATAGTGTTGATTGTAACGAAGTTGACTTTATGTCGTCCATTGTTAGAGGTGATACATCAATATGATTAAAAATATATACAAATTATCAAAATGATTTCTGAACATTTAGTCGATATGGTCTTAGATACCATTGCATAGTTATGTTCTAATTACGTAAAAGACGAAATGATATCGGATGTACATAATACATTTTTTATTTAATTATTTGTTTATAAAATATTGTTTAAAGTTATTTAATAATATTTAACATTATTTAGCACCGGAACAAACTACTTAAGATCACTTGTATAAGCACCAAGATTGCAATATGATTTTAAAAAATATATTTTAAATAAGAAAAATTAATGGGTAAATGTTTAAAATATTTGTAAAATTTATATTTTTTTTACCGAAATAATTGAGTTAAACACTAATTTTTAGCAACTATAATATCGAAGTGATTTTTTTTATATAAAGTGTTTAAATTAAAACCCCAAAAAACGAATATAAACAACTCATTCAAGTAATATAATTTTAGATGCTTTAGGTTACTACACTTCGTTTTCATATAATAATTGATCTGTTTTAATGTTTTTTCGCATACAAAAAAATTCTCTATAAGTTTAAACTATTTTATGCACAAACAGAAAATATCGTGTAAGAAAGTTTATATAAGTTACCTCGACAAATAAAAAAAAAAAACTTTGAAACATCAACTATAAAACTATTAAATTAGGATTGAAAACATATATTTGAAAAAGCTTAAAGAAAAAAAAATGAACTCATAAAACTATAAATAAAGTTCACGAAATAAAACTATTTTATATAAGTTTGTAATGATAATTAAAAAGTGTTTATGTTACTTCCTAATGTATTTCCTTTATCTTTTTTCGTAAAAGTCACACACTTAAGCTCAAGGGGTGAATTGTATTATAATTTTAGCAAATTTAATAAATGTTGGTCTTTCATGTAAAGGCACTATAATTATTATTTCTTAAATATGTGACAATGTTAGTTTATCTCTTAAAACTGGAAGAAAATAGATAATGTAATATAAACATTTTTAGCAAGAGTTTATTAATAGTGTAAAATTTAGATAATGTAGACAAAATTTCATGGTTCATGCACATATAATTTACATAGGACTTCCTCAAATAAAAAATATATACTTTTAGTACATATGTAAATCGTATTTAAAGTCTATAAATTAAAATTAAAAAATTACTTTATTCTTAGGTTTATTCAATTATACAATTTTAAAATATAAAAAATGATTTATATATTTAACCTGTAAAATATTTAATTATGTTTGGTGGTGATATCATACAACTTGAAACTCAAACATAGATATAAAAAATATGATTTAATGTGAACTATTTGTAAATACTCTCATATGATCAATTCGTATAAGATTGCAATTAGTGAAAAAAATAAAATAGATTCTGACTCATGTTGTCACCATTATGTTATGATTAGGTTTTGGTAGAAAATAATTATTAGGTGATTATGTTGCACATAATTAATATGACAGACAAATAGTTAAGTCATGTTCTATTGATGTAAAATAAAGATGATAATTTGAGTTACTAAGATTAACTTTAAAAATTAACAAAAATATTTAAAAGTTTAGTAAAATGGATTAAACAACGATGATACTGTTGTAGTTAAATTAATGTTTTCAAACTGAATTTATAAAAAAGTCAAATATAGTCAAGTGACAATTTTTTTATACAATAATTTTAAAAAATAATAGCTATGTGTAAAATTAATTATAAATTTCAAATATCATGTATGAATAATAATTTAGTTGCAACGAGGATAAAAAAGGTTAAAGGTAAAATCTTTTAAAATGCTTGGTTTATACCAAATTTTAATTACAGATTAAAAATTTGAACTTAATTTAAATTCAGTCACATTACAACTTTTTTTTTACTGATATTTCATGAAATTGTTTCATATTATATTATTATACCAATGACTTTAAAATATTTACATCTCGGAAATAATTTTAGTTTATTAACTAATCATATACAACTAATTCCTTGATAATCATCTCATAAAACATTTATGCTATGAAAATTTTGAACATAGTACCACCCACTCAAATTATTTTTGTAAAATAAAAAAGTTGATTTAAGGTGATCGATGTTCATGGTTTAACGATGATAATTTATGTAATAATGTTAAATTGATTTTTTGTCACTAATAATTTTAAATTTACTTTTGACGGTGTTATGCTAATAAGTTAGATATTTTAAACCGAATAACATAAATACATTGTGTAGTGTAATCCCTCATAATAGCCGATTAGCGTTCAAAGAAGTTTATAGCGTCGATCAATGCCAAATTACGTACTCTAGCCATATGGTTGGTTGTTTAGCGATCTAATAATTGAGGTTTAAAGTTGTGACTAATTGATGTGACAATTTCTCCGGAGTGATGATAAGAGTTCAACAACCAAGTGGTCGCAGGCCGCGAGAACCAACTGGACCGAGTGAGCTTATGCCACATTTGCTTTGCAACAACTAACTGAGAATCACATTGAGACTCTTCTTAGATGCTTGCAAGCGCGACTGCACACTGGCAACACCAACCATGACTTGCCATTCTCATCTGGCTGTTAGGCACAAAGTCGCGACCAATCAAGTTGTATACGTACATCACGTCAGTCGGACGGTCGCAAGAGAAGAATTAAGCATATGTAGTTAAGGTAAAACATGTAAGTAATCAAGTTTAAAAAGTAATTGGGTCTCTCAACGAAACCTTAATTTCATGCCATATAAAAAATTATAAATAGGACTCGAGGTAAGTTGATAAGAATTTTACTTCATATTTATTACAATATTAATTGCTAAATTCAACATACTCAACCTGACTTAAGCATACAAGCCTAGTTGACAAGTATCCGATCCTCTGATCAACCGGACGAGAAAAGGAAACAAAGAACGAGCAATGACAAAGAAAAAAAAAAAGGAAAACAAACCTATTCAAATAGACGCCTAACCTCTCTACTCAAAACACAATGAATTTTTTATTCAAAGTTAGTAACTATTTTAAGTGAAAAAAGATTCAATCATACAAATTTATTTGGATAATAAGATAATATTTCAACTATAAAATATAATAACTAACATTCAAATATAATTATAAAATATTAAATATCTCGTGTACAACAATTGGTTCCAAGATTTAGGCCAAACGATGTGGGACTGTACTGGATATGCATACGCTGTATTAGTATTAATAATATTAAACTCGTTAGCAAATAATGTTAAATTTAATATTAGTCTTAACATCTAAATACATAATTACCATTTTTAATTAATTAGTATATGTTAGTCAAATAACATTAACAATTATAAAATAATTAGATTTGTTAGAAGGTCTTATAAAAAAAGGAAGAAAGAAACACTATTCTATCTAAAGAGTTTGGTAGTGTTTTATGAAAAGGAGAAGAAGCTAAATTATTAATTAAAATTAAAATACGGAAATTTTTTACAAGTTCAGTTTTTTTTTTTTTTTTTTTTTTTTTTTTTTTATAAGGTTTTTTTTTTTATTTTTTTTTTTTTTTTTTTTTTTTTTTTTTTTTTTGTGATAAGGTGATTTTGGTAAATATGAAATCTGTGTTGTGTTGAATTTTCATTTCTGTTTTATAGGAATTGACTTGAATTGAGCAATGGGAGAATTGAAGTCTCTGCTTCGTCTTCATCTGCTCTGCAATTTTGCAGACTGAATTGAAGAAAAGAAGGGAACACAAATCTTCTTATAAACCCTCAAAACTCAGTGTTCAGATTCCGACAAACAGATACGTATATTTGAAGAAACAAACGACCGGCCGTTTTGTTCCTTAAAAAATTGTGGGTCTGCAACAAAAACAGGGACGAGGTTGGTGTGAACCTTAGATCTTGGTTTGGGAATGGCGAGGGGTAGTAGATCAGTGACGAGCAGCAGCTGGAGGTACTGCCACCCTTCCTATTACCTGAAGCGCCCGAAGCGTCTAGCTTTGCTCTTCATCGGTTTCGTTTGCGTCTCTTTTGTGGTGTGGGACCGTCAAACGCTGGTCAGAGAGCACCAGGTACGTGCTTTCAGATTTCGATCTTGTTATTTTTCCATGATCTTTGCCAATACCTGTGTGCATATTCTGTTTGTGTTGTTGATTTTTCGTGATCGCCGTCTTGTATACAGCAAAGAAATCGATGTGGGACAGTACCGTTGGATGGATTGTTTTATGGGGGAGGGAAGTTCATATTTGTAGAATTGAATGGTTGGGGTGGGTGTGTGGCGAAAATTAGATTCCTTTTTAATATCATTTCTGCAATATAATATGGGTATGTTTGGAGAGCATTGGACGTGTTTATGAGAGATTCTCTTGTGGAAATATTGAACTTTTTTTTGTAGCAGAGAAACTCCTAAAAACTCTCAAACGCACTTCTGTTGTATCGAAACAGACTCTAAGTAGATGTGATGTGAGATTTCATATTTAATTCCTGCGAACTACCAGAATTAGAAGTACTGTTAGTTAGACAGAATACTGTAATAACAGACGGTGATTATCTGGTTTAACTAGGACGTGCTATTTTTTACTTGATTTACAACTTTGTTTTCAGTGTATCTTTGTGAAGGGAGGATGATTTTTTTTTTTTTTTTTTTTTAAACTTCGGTGTATAACGCATCTGCTAAATACAGGTTGAAGTTTCTGAGCTGCGGAAAGAAGTGACTGATTTGCAACATTTGGTAAGAGACTATCAGATTTTGGGTGTGTTGACTCTTCTGCTACATTTAGCCCTGTCTGTTGTTACCAAGAAGCATTTCACTTTTGTTTTGGAAAGAATAAACACAAGCGATGAGATAGGATTTACATATACTGCATTTCCTACATGAATACTGGTTTAATCTGATTGAAATCTGATAGAGCCTTAGGAAAACCTCACTGCAAAAGCTAGCTGCTTGTAGTTGGAGAGCCCAAGGCCTTGTAAACCTCACACTAGAAACCCATACTTCTTAATAAAATCCTCCTGTGTGAACTCTCATTTTGCATTCAATCTTGCATAAAGCTATTATTAGCTAGTATAATACTTTTGTTGTAGTTCTTTCTACGGCCAAGGATTCTTATTTGATGAATGTAATATTGTGTTACGAAACTTTTTTTCTTTTAATCTTCTTGGGAGCTAAGTAATTACACTTATTGCAGCTGGGTGAGTTAAATAACAAACAAGATACTTCTGGGAAGATTGACCTGAGTACTAAAGTTACCAAGTCCATTAAAGAGGTGCTAGATGACCCCATTGATATCCAGAGGAGGGAAAAAGTAAAAGAAGCAATGCTTCATGCTTGGGGATCTTATGAAAAGTATGCATGGGGCCAGGATGAACTTCAGGTATGTGATTCTCTATTATGAACTCATCAACCTTTCACTCTTTATTTAATGATAGTTTTTATAAGTATTTTCCATTTTGTGTTCTTTCAATATGCCTAAAGTATCTGTTGCAAGGCTTCAAGTTCAGTTTCTTTCCATAGATGTAAATATCATGGAGGTCTTGCCATATGAGGCTTTAGTTCTCTTGTATTTTTTTCTTCCGTTCTAAAACATGTAACAACAGTTTATGATCGATGTGACAAAAAAATAAGGATTATGCATTTATGCCTCAAAGCCATTAGTAGGCTAATAGATGGCCCACTTTTTCTTTCATTGCATAATCATCTAAAATATAATTATTTTATCCATTCTCTAAATTAATATTTTTTGAAATTAACTTTTTTTGTGCCACTAGCCTCAATCAAAGAGTGGTGTCAATAGCTTTGGAGGTCTTGGAGCAACATTAGTAGATTCTCTTGATACGCTATATATTATGGGTCTCAATGAGCAGTTTCAGAAGGCACGAGAGTGAGTGCACCTTGTGACTCTAATAATATGAACTTATAATCTTGTCATTTTTACTTCACTCATATCTCTCACCCTATGTTTGGAATCAATAGTAGGGAGGTTTCTAAAGTTATATTTGGCGAGGATACTTGCATGCTGAGTAGAAAATTCAGTTTATTTGTTTTCTGTTTTTCTCTTTCAATTTTTAATGCTCTGCCCAGGGCAACTACATGCCATATAGTTCAACTCCTAAGATTTCTGATATGTATTTATTTGCCCTACACTCACTCTTCATTGCTGAATTTTCTTTTTCTGAATGGACACATAGTAGTTATCTGTATTTATTTTAGTTTCTTGCTATATTCATCTGTTTAATGTTTTAGTGAAATACTCTTGGTTGTATTTTGTTGCATTCCTTGTCATAATGAGAAATTGCTCTGACAGATGGGTTGCGAACTCTTTGGATTTTAACAAGGACTATGAAGCAAGTGTTTTTGAGACAACCATAAGGTTACTTTATAAGGTTTACTTTGCAGTTGAAGTCCCTTCCCCATTGACCAAATTATATTTTTTAACCAGTGTTAGACAACTAATAATATTTTATTACTTTTCTTCATTGGTCTATTTCCACCACAATCCAGAGTAGTAGGTGGTCTTCTTAGTGCATATGATCTTTCAGGCGACAAAGTTTTCCTTGACAAAGCTAGAGAAATTGCAGACAGATTACTGCCTGCATGGAATACGCCTACTGGAATTCCTTACAACATCATTAACTTGTCACATGGACGAGCACACAACCCTAGTTGGACTGGGGTAAATTTTAGAATTTTGTTTATGCATTTCAGTCTTACTGAATACCAGGGGATTTGGAATATTACTTCAATGGAATGTAGTCCTTGATTTTAACTACTTGGAATTGTTTACATTTTTATTATCCTTAGGGTTGTTAGCTAGGAGGAATTTTTTGTCATCCCCAGGAATTCCTGGGGATAATTAATTGGAAATTATGATATACCTAGGAATGATTAAATTTTATTTGGTTGGTGAAAAATGTGCTGGAAATGTTTATACAATTTTTTTTTTTAAATTAGGAGGTGATGTGTTATTTTTATCACAATCTGACTTGTTATTACATTAAATGATTTAATAAAAGTAACATGATATTTTTTTTAGTAAATTTTTGTTTTTAATTGTGAATGTTAATTTCCGACCTTCTCCCATGGGCATGCTTTTTGTGAGAAACTTCGCTAAAGCCCTTTCTCGAAAAACTGTCTCATGGGAATGTTATTTTATGAAAAAGCAAACCAAATAAGGGTAACATACTTTCCTAACTTCATACACCCAGGAAACTAAAAATTTTCGTTTTACCAAACACCCCCTTAGAGCCAAGAGATGTGACTTTGATGGCTTATACAATCTCTGGTCTTATTTTTTAAGCTTTGATATTATAGTTACAAGTTATTTTTTATGTTCATGCTTCAGACCGGTTTTCAAGCAATTGATGAAAATACATCTGTTATTCAAGGCAGTTTTGGATGAGTATTTAATGGAAAACAAAATTTATTTTGGGTGCACGTTTTTTTTTTTTGCTTTAACACGGTTCTCAAGAAGTTCCCTTTTTGCTTTTGAGCAGTCTATCCTTTCAAAATTAGCTTTAGCTTGGTCTTTTATCTAAGAATCATAAAGTGGTATATTTACAGTCTTCTAATTTGCGATCATGTCTAACTCAACCATACAAAACCTACTTCTAAAGTGAAGGTTGTCCCAATTTATACATTATATTTTGGTCATATTTTAGATAATGTGTGATCTTCAACACACTCATCTTATGCCCGTAACTGGACTCAAGTGTGAAGTTTATATGACTTGACATCTGCTAGTGGTCCAATGATGAAAAGTCAATTATGAGAGGGTCCATAGGTCCAACAACAAACATTAGTGTCGATTCTAATACTATTTTTAGAATTTGAGTTTTGGTCTACCTTTATTAAAAAAAATCTAGTTTCTAACACGGTCATCTCCCACTTACATATTTTGCCAAATTTCTAGATGATGTGAGATGTCCAACTAATAGAATTTTATGTGCATAGCAAAGGAACACCTATGGGATATTTTTGGCTGAGTATTGGTGATGAAATTACTATTTTATTCCATTGTAGAAAAGCAGTATTTCATCCCACTTGTATTTAAAGGCATGGATTTTTGTTACTTGATACTGCAAGTATCATTGACACCCTCATCACAGTCTCTAATTCCTTTTTGTTTGTATTTTGTTAAGGGTGAGAGTATCTTGGCAGATTCTGGTACTGAACAACTTGAATTCATTGCTCTATCTCAAAGGACTGGAGACCCAAAGTATCAGCAGAAGGTTTTTAACTTTCATTCTATATGTTCTATTTTTTCAAAGGACTAGATTGGAGTGATGATTTACATTTATGTTGGTTGAAAAGAGATGTAGTTACAGGCAGACATTGCAGTGGTGGAAAACTTTAGTGTTAAAATATGCTAAATTGATGCCACACTGTTTGTAGCACTGCTACTAGAATTATTTGGAGCTATTTTAGCTAAAGGAAGTTACTTGTTTATGCCAGTATGCCTTTCATTTGTATATTGCATGTGCAAGCCATTTTTCTAGCAGTGCACTGATTGGTTGCACCATGCTTTTTCAGGTGGAAAACGTAATTACCCGGCTAAATAAAACATTTCCTGATGATGGATTACTTCCCATCTACATTAATCCTCATAGTGGGGCAGCAGGCTACTCTCCTGTCACATTTGGTGCCATGGGTGATAGGTATTAATACAATTTTTAGCAACGGTATTTTGTGTGATATGATCATAGCAAACTTCTGAATTTATTCATATGATCTTGATTTTGTTGAATTCTAATAATTTTATCTGTATTTTTTAATTTGGGCTATTGGTGATTGACACAATCTTGTTGCAGTTTTTATGAATACTTGCTCAAAGTTTGGATACAAGGGAATAAAACATCGGTCGTAAAACATTATAGGTGAGAATAATGCATGAAGATTATCACGTCTTCTGCCCTTTGGGTTGATATGTTAATTGATGAATTCATAATTGAATCCATGTCATTTTAATAGACAGTATTAGGTAAAATCTAATTTTATTTCCTTGGATTGGTGAGAGAATTTCTATGTTAGTCTTTAGAATTTTAATGGCCAAATCATTTCAATTTTTCTTTCACATAAATATTGAGTAAGTGCAAGTATTCTTTAACTCATATTTTCGTCCATTTCTTTTGGGAATTGTGAAAGCAGAGATATGTGGGAGAAATCAATGAAAGGTCTGTTAAGTTTGATTCGGAGATCAACACCGTCTTCTTTTGCTTATATATGTGAGAAGAATGGAGGATCTCTCACCGACAAAGTATGATAATATCACTCTTACAGTACTTTTATTGTCATGTTTAGTGTTTACCATATGAGGTGCTGCTTTTGGCATAAATTTTCATTCAATTGTGTACCTGCAGATGGATGAATTAGCATGCTTTGCTCCGGGAATGATTGCGTTGGGATCATTTGGTTACAGTGCTGCTGAGGATTCACAGAAGTTTCTGTCACTTGCAGAAGAGGTATATTTTGATAGCCTATTTAATTTAATAAACCCTTATGTACTTGTTCTGTTGATTGACTGAGTTTTGGTCTTGATCTGTCAATTTACATATGCTCTTCACACCTATACAAGCTTTGTAATTTTTTTCTGCTTAGGATTTGCTATGCTGATATGAAAACAGCTGCTTGGAATCAAATCATGATGTTATCATTTTCATTTATATGTTATTATGTATGATCTCGGGCAAATTAGCATGCATTTTCAAAGCCTATTTTAAAGTGTTGAGAGGGATGGATGTCTCTGTCTTTGTTTACTCTTAGGCAATCTGTTTTGCCTTTCTTCACGCAAGGAGTTTATCATTGGTTTAAAACAGAAAATTTGTTGTTAAGAATTGGCCTTTAAGCCTAACTCAACCGGCTTGTAAAGTGAGGTTTGCATCCATTTATATATTGTAAATTGGTCTTATTTCTGGTCAATGTCTTACTTCCAACACACCTTCCTCACACCGTATATATACATCTCGAGCATGGACTAAACATTAATAGGTGGTTCGATGGCGGGTGGAACAATAGATCCAACAAATAACAAATTTTGCTAGGATAGGCTCTAACATCATGTTTAAGAAGTGAACTTTATGCCTAAGTTAATCCCATGAAATGGGTTTGTAAGGTGAGATTTGCACCCACATATATGCTCTAAGTAGTCAATTTAGAACTTACAACCCCTCTCATGCCGAGGTATATACATCTTGAACATGAGACTGAGGATTAATGGGTAGTCCGATAGTGGGTGATACGGTAGGCCTAACAAACAACAAATCTTGCCAGGATAGGTTCAAACTCATGGCTTTGATGCCATGTTAAGAAGTGGACTTTAAGTCTAACTGAATCCTATAAAACTGGCTTGTAAAAGGAGGTTTGCATCCACTTATATATATTGTAAATTGACTTTATCTTTAGTTGATGTGGGACTTTCAACATTTGTTGAGCTATAACTAAGAATTTTGTTGTCATTCTTATAATTATGAAATGTGAGTGGAAGTAGTGGCAGTGTGTGATGCTTTTATATGAGACGACCTGTATGGAATCACACTATGCATTACTTCTTCGGTGCATGTGGATATTTTATCGTGCAATGGTATCAATATGAGGTAATCACTGATGATATGTACCTTTCTTTGCAGCTTGCTTGGACATGTTATAACTTCTACCAATCAACTCCAACAAAATTGGCTGGAGAGAACTATTTCTTTCATTCTGGGCAGGTTAGTTATTAGTTTATTTGTGCCATGAAGTTTGAAATGTGTGTCATCTGAAATTTATTTTTGAATTTGAAGGACATGAGTGTGGGCACGTCATGGAACATACTGAGGCCTGAGACAGTTGAGTCCCTCTTTTACCTTTGGCGTCTAACTGGCAACAAAACATACCAAGAATGGGGTTGGAATATATTTCAAGCTTTTGAGAAGAACTCCCGCATAGAGTCAGGCTATGTTGGACTGAAGGATGTAAGCGCACTTCTATTGGACACCTAATAATGCGTTTTTTGTATTCAGTACTTCCTATAAAAAGTTTGAATTCTCCGGTCTGGTTCATCAGTGAAAGCATTTATTGAACTAGGCACTTTGATAGATGAGATAGAGACATTCTACGTGTTTTTCTCAATTAAATGCTTAACTTATTTTCATAGGCCATAGGTGTTGAAAATTATGTTGTTTTTAGGTTTTGGACAAATCTTTCCATAAACACTTCAAATAGAGAAAATTGGGAAGGAAAAGAAATGAAAAGATTTTCTTTATAAACTAAAATTAACTGATACACAAGTTAAAAAACAGGAATTTAGAAAATTTTCATGACAACTTATACAAATTATGCATAAACTAAAAAAAAAGAAACTTAGCTTATGAACAAACTCATTTAATTTTTTCTTCCTAAGGCTTGTTTAGATAGACTTCTAAGACAGAAAAATAAGTAGAAGAAATGAAATGACTGTCCAGATGTTAAAATTAGTTTATGCATAAGCTAATTTGTAGAAGTTTTCTCCTTTTGACTTCCCTAAATTTTTAATTTTTAACTTGTACATAAAGTCAATTTTAACTTAAAGAATTTTATTTATTTATTTATTCTTCTTCTTTTTCTGTCCTAGTAAAATTCTTGGCATTGTTGACATGAGTCATTGCTTCTTACTCCAATGATTTCTGCCAATTTTCTTTCTTGCTTCCTTTGATGTTTGTCTAATGCTTGACCCATTTAACATTCCTGGCAACTATTTTGCTTACTCATTTAGCATCACTTGTTCAAATTTCTCAGGTTAATAGTGGAGTCAAAGACAACATGATGCAAAGCTTCTTTCTTGCAGAGACCCTGAAGTATTTTTATCTTCTCTTCTCGCCTTCTTCAGTCATCCCATTAGATGAATGGGTATTCAACACAGAAGCCCATCCTCTGAGGATTGTGACCAGAAATGAAGGGGGATTTGATAAGAACTTAAATGAGAAGCAAAAACCTTTTTCTAGAATAGGTGGCAGAAAAGAAGGTCGATCAGGTTAGATATCCATTCTTCTCTAATCATTGCTGATTGAACCCCTTTTACCAAATCTGTAGAACAGCAGATTGTTCTATTATGGTGGCTTGTAAGATGTCAGAATTTTCTCATTGGGAGGGGTAATTAGGGTTCATTCAGCCACAAAACACCATCTAATATAGGAAATAGTTCTTCATTGATGTTCTTAAAATGGGTTTATTGAAGGTGGAACTGAACTTTGATTGATGAATGACCCTTTTGAAATTCACCGTAGGAGCTTGTTGCCCTTTATTTTTTATTATATTTTTCTGGAACCAAATTTTCAGGGTTCTATTGAGGCAATATATCCACGAAATACAAGATAATCCTTGCATGTTTACCTTTTTTTTCTTTATATTGCATTACTTTTTTTCTTTATATTGCATTACTTGTTACTGAATTTTGAGAGAAAAGCAAGATAGTTATGGTATTATAAGTGGTTCTGTCTTCAACCATTTTCTAGGGTTTTTTTTTACAAGAAAGAAAGCCTTCACTGTTTGTTGTATGTGAACATGGTTAATATCATTTTGATGTCTGTTCACTAATATTAATATTTGGAAGAATTAACCATACAGTTACCTCTTGGAAATCACTTTTTCTAAGAAAATTAAATGTAGGAACAAAATCTACTACAAGAGTCGAGAATTTGCATTTATCTGTATAAAAAGAAAAGTAAATTACACTTTTGAATGGCTTGAATCTACTTTACTTTCATAATTATATTCCATTCCCTCCACAAAGTAATTCTCAGTTCCCTTTAATCTGTCCCCGAAGATTTCTTGGTGAAGTTTATAAAATTTAATGTGTTTATTACGATAAAATAGTTGTGGACTTTATTTTACTCCTACTCCATAGTAAATGCATAATATAATTAAGGATTAAATATGTTTTTTGTGTGAATTTTGGAATTAGTCCATTTCAAAACTTTAAACTAATTTAGTTCTTCATCTTTCGAAATACGTGAATTTAGTCTTTTTAATCAAATTTTGTTAAGTTTATTTGACATTTCAAGCACGTTTCATAAGAGTATTTGACTTAACATTAAAGTAAAAATGTGTCAAACAGTATAAATAACATAAATACAATCTTAAAATACGTACGAAATATCAAATCAATTTAACAAAATTTGATTAAATTCATGTATTTTGAAAGATGAAAAATTAAATTGGTTTAAAATTTTGAAATTGATTAATTCTAAAATTCAATGAAAATTAAAGAATCAAAATCATATTTAACCCTATTCGAAAACAACTGATAATTCAAAGTGAGAAGTACCATAATTTTAAATGTTTCAATACATACATAATGTTTCAATACCATAACTTTGTCAAATGTTAGTTTTAAGTTTATAATATAGATTTTGGAATATTACAAAATGAAATTATTTTGAGATTTATTTTTCTGAAGTGTAGAAAATGGAAATGCAAGGACATTTATAGCCTTGATTTGAAAACGAGTTTAGTTTATGAGGCGTTTTAATTTAAGCATCCTGATATTTTGACATTATATCTTTTTTACTACTATTGGATACTATTTTTTATTACTATTCATTCTTTTTTTTTTTAATATAAAAATTAATTTTTATTTTATAAAAGTTGTTAAATGGTGTCCAATAACTTTTTTCATAATTTAAATATAAGTTGAGCGTATTTGGTTACTTCAAGAAGAATAATATAAGATTTTGAACGAAGTTTTTAAGTGAATGGGAAAAATGTTTAAAAATTGAGCTTAACCAAAGCGTGAAAACTTATAAAGAAATTACTAGTGTATTTTGTACGTGACGGTAGATAGGGATATCAATGGGGTTGGGTTCTAAAAAAGTATTTTTTACATGCTATCTTACCTGACTTACAAAAAAAATTCATCTGTTATTCACCTGTTTATTCGTTAGAAATTTGTTTGAAACTTGATGTCCGTGAAGAAAAAAAAAATTCATCTACTACCCATTCATTTATTGGTTAAATATCTGTTTGAAAAATATTAATGAACTTTTTTAAAATTTGCAGATACACGTAAATGCATGCATACATATAAATATTTAAAAAAATATAAATTTTTTAAATAAAATTATAAAACATAAAAAATATAATATAAATTTAATTTAATTTAATTTAATAAAATATAAATTATATTTTTAATTTTAATTAAATTTAATTTAATAAAAAATATATATTTTTTATTTTTTTACAATAACAATAATGATACTCACAACTGTTCTGTTTATAAATAGATATTAAAATAAATATCTAAAAGTAATAACTATTTTGCAATAGATACAATATTTTTGACATCTCAAAATTGTAATTTGTAACGCCCCATTTAATTTAAAGCGCAAAATTAAAGGAAACGTCACACAGAGATAACAATGTAGCGTAGTCTTGGGGTCCTTAACACAATCCCTACAAACCGGGCGCACCACGATGCCAAGGGAACACCAAATAAAGTCTAACAAAAGAGAAATGGGTAGCAAGGCGTAAACAATACATGGGCCATAGCCCTAACGAAAATCATGAAGGAAAGAAATATAAAATCCAGCCCCGATGGCTAAGTAGCGAAATCGCCATTTCCTTGTTGACCGCGGGAATCTCACCCATCTGCTCCCATCAATTAGATTGATGATCATCGTAAGAAAGAACAGCCACATACAATACAACCATACAACAAAACGGGTAAGTTAGAGCCAATAACATATGCATCATACAGTCAATTATATTTTCTTCATCCCATACCCACACAACAACCAAGAATGTCATGACTCTTCATTCAATACACTACGACTCGACTTGACTCATCCGGATACGTATAACCTGGTCGGATTCAGCGGATGCCCGCACTTGTGGTGGATACCTCTGCTCACCCCCGAGCTGCTCACCCCCGAGCAAAGTGTTACAAGTGTTACGATGGATCAATTTTCCATCACCACAAGGTTAGCCCTTAATGAATTTCAGGCCTCCTGCTACTCTCACCACAAGAGTCAGTCCGCTCTAAGTGAGACTAACTGGCTCCTTAGAGTGTCGGGATGCAACCTTAACTTGAATCCTTACCTAGTTATACAATGGGGCACCACCATGGGCACCCACTAACAGGGGCCATGGAATTACGTCCCGACCACTAAAGCGCGACCCTGAAAGTCTCACCTAGAGACTCCAAGGAATTATGCACTGACACTTACCAACCACATTCACACAACCAAAGAATATTCACCATGCATAAGCATACATTAATTGTACCAACCTTTAAAGTCAAAGTCTTTCATGTTCTAGGCCCAACCCGTTTCAACTCATCATAAACCATCCATTTTCATAGGATTTCCATTCATCACATTTTCATGCCACTTTAACAATGACCAATTAACTTAGTTCACATGCCAACTTTCATACCAAACCCATCATTTATAATTCATGAATCATGCTACGTATACATCATACTCCATTATATACATGTCCCTCATCATACATTCATACCCAACCAAAACAGATCATCCAGAAACAAACAACCATCCAATCATAGCACTGTCTCGCCCAGCACCTCGCTCAAGTTGAGGGGTCTCGCTCGCGCTTTAGTGGTCGGGACGTAATTCCATGGCCCCTGTTAGTGGGTGTCCATGGTGGTGCCCCATCTGTATAACTAGGTAAGGATTCAAGTTAAGGTTGCATCCCGACACTCTAAGGAGCCAGTTAGTCTGACTTAGAGCGGACTGACTCCT
>Ga0214544_1008168_pt1 | contig 17697 bp, 13 predicted proteins | sample CNSS3metaG_FD_160074 | JGI IMG/M metagenome (GOLD analysis project Ga0214544, IMG submission 160074) | Root nodule microbial communities from cowpea collected in UCLA plant growth center, Los Angeles, California, USA - CNSS3 | ecosystem: Host-associated > Plants > Roots > Nodule | place: USA... | reverse complement strand
TATATATATATATATATATATATATATATATATATTAGTAAAAAACATTCTGATCTTATTCTTTTCTAAGCTACACATCTTGTTTTGTCTTCTGTCTTCGTTCTTCCAGCTTCAAGTACTGGTACGTTGCTTCTTCTAGATACACCCTTTGACATTTCTCTCTTTCAATTTTTTAAAATTGGGTATATACATCAAACTCTATATAGACTGTGACGTTTATGGTATGCTTATTGTCAAATGATTGAATCAAAATAAGAATACTTGGTGTGTAGCAGTTGAGGTTTATTATTTGTTTATTTTGTTTATTTTTCAAAAATCAATTGGAGAAAGTGGGCTTGTTGATCAAAACACTAATTAAAGAATTTTCATTGTGTTGAACGTCATTTTATATTTGTTTTTATACTTATTTGGACTTATATGAACTTGAGTTTATTTGAACTTTATTTAAAATTTATGACAATGATGTATTTTATTTTATTTGAATTTATGATTAAATATTTGTTTTTAAAATAATTTTGTAAATATCCGCGGTGCACGTGGATACCCGCGGATATGAAAAAAATAGGCGGGTACCTACATAACGGATATCCAACGGATATGAGTACGGGTACGGAACATATATTTATCCAACGGGTAGGGTACAAGGTCTGTACCTTATCCGCCCCATTAACATCCCTACTCTTGATCAAGATTTCTTCTTGATAATCGATGAATTCTTTCTCAATACCTCTTTGTCTCAATCAAGTTTTTCTTGATATCCTAAGAGTATTCCTTCATATTTTTGCCTTGATCTTCCTTTTCTCTATGCATATTTTACCATCTTTCAAACAATTAATTTTAACTCAACATTTTTATCACATTTTTCTGAAAAAACTATTTTTCTAAACAATCAACAAAAATTAATTAATTAAAGACGAAAATCTATATATTTAAACTAAAACAAAACTTTTAGAATAGAAAAACAGATAAAAATAGGATGTTATCAATCAATTACTACATACTTTTGAGGAATTTCATAATGAAACAAATAGGCTTGTTGTTTAAAACAATCAGTTCAAAGGTTTAAATAAATGGCTAGAAAATAGAGTTAACTGGTTGGAAAAATAAAGAATCGATTTAAAATTGGATTTTGAAAACCTGGACATGATTTGCAAAAATTCAACCCGTGATTGTGAAAATCAATTGGTTTCAAAACCTTGTGAAAACTGTTTTTTTTTAATGAACAAAGTTAAATACCTTTTGAAAACTTGTGCAAGGTTCACAAAAGGAAAAGTCAATTTGAAAGTTGTTTTCGGCTCTCAGAATTGTATTTTTGGAAAAGTTGGAATTGGTTGTAATTCCTTCTTTGAAAAGAATATAAAGAAACTTATAAATTTCTTTTCCATAAGTAAATCAAGTGATATGTCTTTCATAGTTAGAAAATGTCATGTTTTTAAAATATGCAATGCAACAAAATATGATGTATCTAAGGGTCTGTTCGCTTTGGTGGATTGTACTGTGTATAACGATTTGAGAAGATGGATTTAAAAAAAAATTATGTTCGCATCGCGTGATTTAAAAGAAAAAGCGAGGATGGATTTGCGAATAATTATTAAAAATCCATCCCACCCATTTTGCAAGGATTTGAGTAATCGACAGCCACTTCTCATTTATACCCTCTGTAGATTTATATAAATATACATCAACTAATATAATTATTAATCATAATATACTATTATTTAATTTATTTATAATAAATATTTTATTGCATATTATTAATTATTAATAATTTTAATTATATATTTACTATTATTTTATTATATATATATTATTTAGTATTATTAATTTATTATATAAAATATATATATATATATATATATATTATATAATAAATTAATAATAATAAAAAATTATTTTTAATAATGATTATTATATTTTTTAGTTATTAAAAATTTATGTTCTAATTAATAATATATTTTTTGAAGTATATATATATATAAATTAATAATAGATGTATTAAATAATATGTATATAATAATTATTTGTAATAATGTATATAATATTTAATAAAACTAAAATTGAGGTGTTGTGGTGTTGGGTTGGATGCACCGGTGTGGGCACCGATGTGTTGAGCTGCGTGAGAGAGTGATGGCACCGGTTACGTAACCGGTGCCTTGTTTTCAAAGGGACGACACCGGTGTCGTTGGTTTTTTTTTTCTTTATCTTTTTCTTAACTTCTTTTACTTTTTTTTACCTTTTTTTACATTCATAAAAATTTAATTTTTTTATTTTAAAATTTGATATAATTTTAATTTTTTTTTAATTTGTATTAATTAATTATAATTATTTTTATAACATCAAATTACAAAATCATTCTCTTTTTTTACACAAGGGTATTATGGTAACTTAATAAATATATCTATTTTAACATATAATTTTATCTATCACATCAATCAAATCTTTCACTAACTTTCATAAAAATTATCTTCAAATCCACTCACTTTACCCTCTAAATCCACTCAAAAAAACACAAATATTCATCCACCTAAATCTACACAAATCCATCTTCACACTCTCCCCCATATCCATCTACACAAAAGAACACACCCTAAGGGATATTTGAAATGGATCCCAAAAGGACCAAGAAAGGATTAACGGTACTAGACCCAACCTATTAAGGGTGTATCATATAATGCTAATCTATTTTACAAGTCTTGAATAATGACAAAAAGAATTTGTGGTACCTAGATAGTGAGTGTTCCAAGCACATAATTGGTGATGAAGGAAAATTTGTAAAGTTGAGCTTAAAATATGAAGGCATTGTGACTTATGGAGATAACAATAAAGGGGGAATTAAAGTATAATCTAATAAGGGGGATTAAATTCATTCAACATTAAGAATGTTCTCTTAGTTGAGGGATAAAAGTATAATCTAATAAATATAAGTCAACTTTGTCATAAAAGATATAAACTAGCTTTTGAACGTAATCTTTATAATAAAATTACAAAATCATAAGATTTAAAAATTATAGAATTTTAATTATGATACTATGACATCATAAAATTATGAAAGTGCATACTATAAAAAAATGAATTGTAAAATTAGATAATTAAAAAATTATGAAATTAAAATTATAAATTATGTTTTATTTTATATCTAATAATTTCATAATTTTATTAATATCTAATTTTATAATTTATATTTTTTTATATTTTTATCTTTTAATTTTATCTTTTTGAATTTTATAATTTTAATTTGCTTTAAAAATAATTTTTGTTACAGCAAATCCTTGAGGGAGATCTTCGTCATTAAAGTCTTTTACTATTATATTTTACTATTATGTGGTCACATTTAAGCATAATGATAATGTATGGTACATGCCAAATAATTAATAGTCAAATCTAATGGCAAAGACTCAATTAAAAAGTTATATTTTAAGGATTCAATAGATCACAAAAATTTAATAGGGACTTAATTGAAAGTTTCCAAATTTAGGAGGAACTCAAAATATAATTAAGACTATTATATATATTTTTACGAATCAAAACATGAATTTCACATATATGACATATATATTGACATTGAATTGTGTAAATATTATTAATATTATAAAAAAATAACGAAATATTAATATAATTGGACAATAATGGAAATAAATACTTTTGGCAGTTTTTTCTATAACTAATGGAAAAATTGGATTCTATGAAGATTGGCAGAAACTCAGTTGTATGTCGGTTCAAGTAAGTTCACCCGATTATCAGCAGTTTTAAGACTTATGAATTTGAAAGCGAACAATGGTTGGATAGATAAAAGCTTCACACAATTGCTCGTGCTCATGAATGAAATGCTTCCCGAGGGAAATACTCTACCCACTAAGTAAATTCTTTGTCCGATGGGTATGAAGTATAAAAGGATACATGCATGTCCTCTGAGACTTTGATATGGTTAGCGAATAGGTTGAAATTTGATGTCATCTGTTGTACAAGTTATGAAATTAATAATTCCACATTCTATACGAAGTCTCTAGATGATAAAAGCACAATACAAAATAGTGGAGTCAGTCTTGAAGCTGAGTCGCTACAATTTTCTACATCTAAAGATCAAAATCATGTATTTGGATCAATGACATACTATGGTGTAATACAAGAGATATGGGAGGTTGATTATACCTTGTTTACTATTCCACCGTTCAAATGTAAGTGGGTTGACAATAAGAGTGCTGTTAAAATGGATGAATCAGGAAATGACTCTAGTTGATTTTCGAAAGGTGGGTTATCGAGACCAGCCATTTATCATGGCACAACAACCATCTTAGGTTTTCTATATTAAAGATCCTACGTCTGAACATTGGTTTGTCGCTCTTCATGGAAAAAAAACAAATTGATCCTAATGAAGAGAATCTGAGTGATCTTAATATTGTTGTCATCCACCCATTTAGAACAACAATAAATGTTGATGAAATCCCTCTAGTTGATGATGTACATGCTATTCAAGAAGATCACGATGAAGGAATATACATATGATCAATCAATAACTTTATGTATAAATTTCATGTTCTTGTTAAAATTTAGTTGTTTTGTTAAATAATGTTTTATTTATAATTTTATATGTTTCTTATTAATGTTTTGTGATGTTTTCATTTCACAGATATATGGTTGAACATCATAGTTCATCAGAGGATGAAGCACCCACTAAGAGACCCATCAGAGGAGCCACTAGGTTGAGAAAAATCTTAATTAGAAGAGAGCTAATGGTCAGAAAACACCTGTTGATATTGACGTTGACACTAGAATTCCTAGAGGTTGTTATGCGGACATCATCAAAAGCTATTTGGGAATGTTGGCACGAGAGATAATATCAATCCTTACTCCATCTTTTGATCATGTTAGTGAAATTGATCGGGACATGATATGACAGGATTTATTGGTAACTAATATTAATGTTATTAATCTTATAGTTTGATTTTGTTAATAATATGTTAAACATTATTGAGACATTTTCTATATTGCAGCTAACATTTAATATTCCAAATGTGGCAATGCTTAAACACAAATGTTTGTCATCGGTGGCTGAGAAATTTCGTGGTTCTAAGACCAAGTTGACGTCTAGGTATGTATTTGGATCTAAAAAGACTGAAAATCCATTGTTGAAATACACATGGATTGATGAAGACACATGGCATCAGTTTCTTGAGCTTCGGACATCCGAGGGATGACAAGTATGTTTATTTGAAATCATCAATTGCTCAATTGATAATTATGTACAATTTGAACTAATTCATAAAGTGGGTTTTATATGTTACAGGAAAAGAGAAAAAAGACTCAAAGCATAAGTGCTCAAAATAAAAACCCGCATATATTGTCTCGTGGTGGGAATAGAAAACTTGAAGAGAAGATAATGTCAAAAAAGAAAAAATCTAGGCCCAGAACTTCTGAGGGTGAATTATATTGAGCCTTCTTCACCACTATCACGTCATCAAAAGTGGAAGTTAGCCCGTCTACGCACATCGGGCAACTATACTTCTGAATTTGCACGAGAAATCTTTGAGAAAATTGTAAGATACAATTCTTCCCTAAATAACTCGTTTGTGTTTTATATTATATGATATTTTATAACTTTTTTTGTTACATTCCATGATTCGTTGGTTGAGCAGAGCTCCCAAGGAGGATTCACTCTAGAAGGTCGTCATGACATACTTGCTGCTACAATTGGACGGCCTGAGCACCCTGGACGTGTGCGTGGTGCTGGATCAGGAATCGGCATATGCCAATTTTTTTGTTCCTCTTCTCATCAGTCTTCATGCAGTCATAGTACTGATAATGAAGAAATACTGACAGAAAGAATCACTGTGAGTGTGAGAGAAGAACTTATGCGCCAATTTGAGAATTATGGCATTCGTTCACCAATGGATCTTCCACTAGAACTAGACTCATTTGTGCCTCCCATGGGTAAATCGTTTTTCTATAAGTTATGAATTGAATAAATGATATTTAATAAAATAACTGAATAACATTAATAAATCATTGACTCTATCAGGTAGAAGCGGAAAGGGAAGTTGTTCAGCTTCACCCGAGGATGACATGGACGACACTCATCCATGTCAACTATATATTTGGGATGGTACAAAGAAGACACTAGTGGATCATGGAAAATATTTGAGGCAGCCACAGTTATTCATGGCATGGAGTTATATACTATGGCCCAAGTATTCCAATGTTTCCTCGCCTAGCCAGGAGATTTGGTTGATTCTGACCCCCGGTACAGACTCTCAAAACCACCATATACTAAATTTTTAAGTTTACATGTTTATTATATTCAAACTTAAATTATACTCCATTTTAACTTAAATTGCATCGATATAGGAAAATCATCAACCAAAGAAGATTCTTCTCTCTTTGGACGATCCTCTTGGTGCATTACTTCAACTTGCTGAAATCATAGATGATAAGCCCATGCAGGTTCCTTGGGATTCTAACATTTTTGGGAGATACCTTAAGATCTCACTTTACTTCCATTCCCAAGATGTCTTGGAGCTTGCACGGGAACAAGAGAAACTGAATATTACCATTATTCAGTTATGAATGATGTAAGTCTTTTAGTCATTATATATAATTATTTGATATATTTATCTATTTACTTATATCAAATCAATTTTATGTTTAGGTATTTGTCTAGTGTCACTGAAACTATGGGGCTAAATGATCTATATGGGTTTATAGACCCCCAACTCACTCATGAAGGCAACAAGTTTGATGAGATCCAAGCATATGTGACTAAATGCTTTCAACCCAGAAAAGAAATTTATTTTGTCCCTTATGTTGCTGGGCAAGTCATTTTTGTTAACTTTTGAATATAATCTGTCATTTTAATGCATAACAATGAAATTATTTTCTTCTCAAGCGTCATTGGCAGTTACTTGTGGTTTCCCTAAAGGAGAACCTTGTTGTGTGGTTTTGCTCTTTGCACCATCCTCCCCCCAACCATCTTAGACAAGTGATAGATTGGTAAGAACCTCAATGTCAATCTTATGAATATGACATGTTATATAAAAATATCCTAACTTATTCTCTTTATCATAGTTCAATTGTTGGACATAACATGTTGTTAGGGAGATCAACGAATAAGGCAAAATGTCTTGCATGGTGTTCCCTCTAGGTTTGATATTTCTATCCATATATTTATAATTGTTTGATTTGATATTCTTCCTTAATTAATTGTAATGTTGTTGATATAATGTAGTGTAATAGACAAACCTACTCATATGAGTGCGGCTACTATATAATGCAATGGATGACAACCATTGTGCGTGCTCGTATTACAAATAATTGGGAAACGGTAATATATATTTGAATTAAAAAAAAAAATCTTTGCAATATTGTCTTTCTATATACTAACTTAAGTTAATGTCTTATTTTGCAGACATTCAAGAGTCCTGCGCCAATCCCCGCGTAGTCCATAAAGTTTGGTAGGATATCATGTCCCAAATTTATAATTCAAATGTATAATAGTATTGATTAGGATATGTATTTGGATTGTGGATATTTCAATTGTCTATTAAATGTATTTGGATTGTGGATATTTCATAAAATATTTTGTTATGGTCTGTGTTGGTTTCTGAAAAAAATAAGCAGGTTTAAATGTGAGAATGACAATAAAATAGAAAACTATGGCCTCGATTCTTACCGTAACTGAAGCAAAAAGGTAGTCTATGGCCTCGGTTCTTACCATCACTGAGGCCAAATGCTCTTCGAATTTTAAAATTAATTAAAAATTTTGTGAACCTATGACTTCGGTTTAGACGAGACCCGAGGCAAAAAAGTGCCTTTATGGCTTCAGTTCACACCTGAGGCCAAAAGTCACCCCTTTTGGCCTCGCCCCAATATGCCTTAGTTCGAAAACCGAGGCAGAATAGCGAAAACAATCGGGGGCAAAAGACCTTAGTGCACTTGTGGTGTGTAGTAGCATTCTAGTAATAATGTAGTTTTTTCTATAAAGCTTGATTATGTTGGTTGTAGTTTATTTCTCACAATAAGTAGTGCGGTAACATTCTAGTAATAATGTAGCCTTATCGGTTGTAATTAAAACCTTCATACTAAAATATTTAATTGATAGTTTTTATTTATTATGTCGATTATAATTTGAACCGGTATAATAAGTGTGTTTTCGATTATTCCTTATTCTTGCTCTTTTGACTATCACTTCTTCCTTTATAATTCACATTTGGAGAGAAAACAAATTAGTGGAAAACAAAATGCATATTGAAAGCAATAGAAAAAGGCCCTTGAAGATAAGACTCTTCCCAATCTTGTCGGTAGGATGGTTCACAACATACTCCTCCTTGGTGAGATGTGACCAGTGCAAGGTTGAAAGGGAAAAACTCTAACTAGAGAGGCATAACCATATCCAATTATTATCTTACATAACAACAATCCAATTATTATCATTTAATGGATCATTATAGTTTTAGGTTCAAGTTCTACTACAAATACAACATGTTCGCAAAAATTATTAAGTTTGAGCCTAGTAGAAACTCGTTAGTCAATTTCACAAATGATGTTATCCTTTGGTAGTCCTTTAGGAGTTTTCCAAATCCTTAGGCAAGTTGTTGTGAACATGAGTTTTAGTTATTGATTCATTGCTACTAGATGGTTCAACATCAACTCCAATTCACTTTTCCCGAATTACATCTTCCTCATTTGCATCAATGGATACTTGATCTTGCAATTTTGAATTAGATTCATCAAATACAACATGGAAAAATTCTTCAACAACCATAAATCTCTTATTGTATATCCTATATGCATGACTATTTGAGACATAAACAACAAAGATTCCTTCATGAACTTTTGCCTTAAATATGCCAAGTTTTTCTTTACCATTTTTTAGAATAAAACATTTACAACCAAAAACTTTTATATGACTAGGTCTTCTTCCTTTATAAAGCTCATAAAGGATTTTCTTTAAAATAGACATAATCAACACACAGTTTAAAGCATAGCTAACTGTGTTGACAACATCAACCTAAAAGTATTTTGGCAATAATGTTTCATTTAACATGATTCTAGCTAGTTCTTCAAGTGATCTATTATTTCTCTCAACCACACCATTTTTTTAGAAGTTTTAGGAGCAAACAGTTTGTGTTGTATACCATGCTTTTCACTAAAGTTTTCATACTTTTCATTTTGAAACTCTCTTCCAAGATCACTTTTAATATAAATAATTTCACAATTTTATTTTATTTTCTAAAACCTTGGCAAGTCTTTTGGAAACATGATAAGTATCATTTTTAGATGCTAAATTCCATGTGAAACAAGAGAAATCATTTACAATGGCTAATTCATAGAAGTTCCCACTAAGGCTCATAGTTCATGAAGGTCCAAAAATGTGAAGTAGTTGTAAAGGTCTATTAGTTGAAACTCATTTCTTAGGCTTAAAAGAAAACTTAGTTTGTTTTCCTTTTTGACATACTTCATATACTTTGTCTTTTACAAACTTGAGTTGTGACAATCGTTGAACCGAATGTTTTCTTTTTAACATGTTTAAATGATGCATAAGTATATGACAAAGTCTTCTACGTCAAAACCATGTATCATCGTCTTTTATTAGAAAATAATGTATGTTATTTGATGCATGATGGAGATCAAGCAAGTAAATATTTTTTAATCTTTTTCCTATTAACACAAAATTTTATGATGTCATAATATCATAATTTCAAAATTTTATAATTTTTAAATCTTATAATTTAGTAATTTTATTATTTTTGTAATTTTATAATTTCATAATTATATAATTATATAATTTAATATTTTGTATTTTTATAACTTTATAATGGCTTAGTTATCAAATATAAATATCACTAAAAAAAATCAGTTAACAGAGGAGGTGATTTAGTAGAGGTTTATTGGACCTCCACAAATAAATTTAATTAAGGGAGGTTTTTCTAACTTCCATTAAGTTTTAAAGGTTTATTCTGAAAACATTTTAGACTTTCAAAATCTCTAAGATACTTTTTTATTTCCCTCAATTTTTTTCATTCATTCCCTCTTCCCTTATTTCGAACCCTGATTTTCGATACTCCACGACCAATGCATCAGAACTCTCCACTATTGAATTTGGCCTCACCACCGTCATCTCTCACCCTAAATCTTCCGCAACTATACCATAGGACACGCTTCAATCCCCTCATATTTTCGTTTTTTTCTTCTTGTTCCTCGAATATGTATGATGCGAAGATCTTCACAGTTCAGATGCACCTGGTGAGTTTAATGCCTTGCACATTATTTTCGTTTCTGTTGGAATTGATTATAGGGAGAACGTTTTAGTGTCCCTCTTCGGCCTCGTTTGTATGATGCATATTTTTAGGGTTAAGGTTTATTCTATCCTCGGTCTCCCACTTCCACATTGATTTTTGTAATTAGTTTCACGGTATGACTTTTCTGAAACGAAGCTCTCAAGTGCGAGTCGGAGTAAGAGGAGGGAAGGGAAAACTCTGTAGGTGTTATGGTTTCGAAGAGAAGGTGGGTACACACTTTTGTAGTTTGTTTGGGGAAATTTCTTCACCTACTCCTCTTAAGTTAAGAAACATTTTTCTAAAAGCAAGTTTTATGCAACTGTATCCATTCATGGAATTAGAACCTTAGATTGTTTGTTATTTGGGCCATATTTATTTCAGAACTTTTGGCTCTCTGTTTGGATACCTTCATGGAATGTTTAGTTCATAGATTTCTTGACAACATTGCATTAGCTTGTGCCTTTTCTAATTAAGTTTTTGGTTAAGATCTTTATCCTTGGCTTGGTGCCCCTATTGCATTGTAGGTGGGTAATGCTCTTGGGGATGCTAGTCCCAACGTTCAGAAGATCTAGATTTTTCACGGCTTCTCTCTAGGTGTCCTAATCTTGAAAATTTGGAAGCCATTGATACACTCGTCAATTCTGAAGGAAAGTTCATCCGATTCCCCAAGTTGGTTAGAGCACACATCCACGGAGATGCAATTCCATTGGAAATTGTTAAGAATGTTGAAGTTTTGTTCATATATTGGGTAATCACTATTAGTTTTTTTTCTTATTACTTTCCAATTTTAAGGAAAGAAAAGGATTTTATGATGTTTTGATATTATTTTTGTGTCTCTTCCAGATGTTTCGAGGAAAACTGGATCTTTACTTTCACAATTTAGTTGAACTTGAATTGACCTACTTATGGTCGATTATTATTGAATGGAGTTGTTTTGGTTCATTTGATAAAGACGAACCTGTTCCTGAATGCATTTCATTGTATCTAAAAAGGTGTTGTCTTAAAGGTTACATTGGTTCCATAGATGAGACTGTATTTGCAAGATATATTATGCAGAATGCAAAATATTTAAGAACCATGAAAATCTGCACCGACGGTGATGCTACTCCTGATATGAAATATTCTATGATTAGAGTTTTATCCTCATTCGAGAAAAGCTCAGATTCTTGCACACTCTCATTTGAATAGTTAGAGAAGGTTTCTTTTGTTTGTCTTTCCGTTAGAAATTGCAAGAATTATATTTGTCTTTGAATTTTTAAGTTTGTATTGTTTTAGGAATATTCGATCTTCACATTTGCAATATTATTGAAGAATTTCTATGGATGAGATGCAGTATTATTTGTAATCAATTGTATGATCTTCAACCAATTTTTACTTTCATGTCTCTATTATATTACTTTCATGAGCTTATATATATTTAAGATTACTTAATAATGCAACTCAATATGCATCAATTGCTATCACATCCTTTCTTTGTGTTTGGTTTAAGAATTTTTATTTGAAACCGTTAACAGAATGGAGGAAGAAAGACAACCATTGTGGAGGAAGTTGCCAATTAGTTCAATCAAGATCAGTCCTGGAATGATTCAAGTGACTACTATTCTGGTATGAATTCTATGTTGGTCAGAATGTTGTATATTTTTGTGATTGAACCAGCAAAATTTTGTATATTGTGGTCTGAAATCTACCTGGAGGTACTAACAACCTATATTTTCACTTTTTTGGATACTTAATCTTCTCTTCAACATACAAAACCTACTAACAACAATCATCTAACTATTTGTTCTTTAGGTGTGATGTGACTTAACACATATGGAAGATGTGTGATTCTTTGATAGAAAGATGGTATTTCACATGAGTGTTCAAATTCATTTTAGTAAAGTCAAATGCTTAGGTTTTTATACTAAATGTAGTAATGTGTGAGGTTGTATGAATAAGTAGATCTTTAAATTATACATATTGTCAATTATATTTTGTAAAACTGAATGTTACATTGGAGTTATTACACTTAAAAAAAGAACATTTTTCTTATACTAAACAAATAAGTTTGTACATCATTTTCGGTTCCGTCCTTCATTATTATCTAAAATATAAACAGAACATAAATGCCTAAACGGGTTTGTATTAAATAATGGAGAGAACCTTTTACGCATTCTTCATTAAAATATTCGTAATATGATGGAGTGGATTTTATTATATTATCCTGTCCTTTTGGAACCATTTAAAACTGTGCAGCTTATGTAAGCAATGAGCAGCACCATTATCATGCATAAAATAACATTTGTTTAATCATTCTACATGCATGTATCACTACAAAAAAATTAATACTTAACAGAGGTTATTTTGGCGAGGACATTTCTACCACTGATTGTGCCACCAACAATTTATGAAGCAGGTGGACATGCCATATATGTTGATCAGACATTGGTTGATTACAATCCTTGCCTCTGAGGTAGTAAGAAAGATATCATAAAATACTCATTCAATTGTTTATAGTTCATATTTCCATTTCTGAATTCCTTATTTTGTGATAAATTTTAAGGGGGAAAGGGCCTAATTAGCAAGACTTTATAGAGTCGTTTAGGTACTCTGTACTTCATCCATTATCGGTCTTTAGCTTTCATAGGATTGTTAATTTTTAATGGATTCAAGAGAAGTAAGTTCCTAAATGGAAGTTTACTAAATCTTATTTAGCTATTATCTGGTACAAGTTTACTTTGACATATATTAGTGACAAAGCAATATTCAAAAGTCATGCAGAAATTTCAGTCTTGATTTTTATTGGCTGAGATAGACTATTGATTAGGCATTGAAAATGTTGAATCACGGTTACCAAAGTTTACTGCGACGCAAGCCAGGTTACTAATTTGGTTCATTTGACTTTATTGGCCTTTCTTTAGTCATTTTTGAATGTAAGTAATCAATCTACAACACTTTTCATCAACTTTCTAAATTGCTTATATCTTGATTTTGACTTTATTGGCCTTTCTTTATGCTTGCCAACATTTTAGTGGCTCTTACAGTAGTATTATTAAGAGTTTTTGTATTAGTGCATTTGGTCATCAGAAAAAAAACTGACTTCATTATGTACTTGTGTCCTGTTAACCAGCTAAGAAAAAGACAGAAAAAAAAGGGATTCTTTCAAGGATAGAGAAATGGATAATCAGATCTCTGCTGCTGTTTTGTTTCTTCAAAGCCAAATATATCTATCTGAAGGGCTAAGCATGGTAATTCTGTATATATTTTGTCAATGGCGATGTCTTGCATTATTTCGTCTAGGAATGGACATGTGAGACAGAAACATTATGGCTTGAGAACCCAGAATTTAGTAGTCTGTATGTGAAAATTGAGAACACTATTTTCCCAAATGGACTAGATCATATTTTGTTACCTGTATACGATAATTTGCTTAAGTAGGATATTTTTCTTTTCTTATTTGATCCAAGTTTAGTGGACTTACATTCTGCAACAATCAAATTATTTTTGTAGATGTTCGCTGCTTTGAGGAATGAGCACAAAATAGTTTCGCTGTAGAGCTCGTTCAACACAGAACATGAGGTAAGGTTTTCTGTTTCCCCATATACAATTTTCAAGTGTATTCAAAAATGACTTGTCTTTGGTGAAACTAAGGGTTTTTTCGGCGAAAACTAGCGGGTAGCCAATAAGTTACTAGTTAATACTCTCCTAGTGGACTTGGTTTTGGCCTAGCTAAATATTATCGATTTATTGTAGGGCTTGTTGTGGCTTAGTCTCTTGTAAGCATGCTTCATACCGCTAACATATATGTAGAAAAGACAATTGATTATCAATGATTCATAGTAACGTTCACAAAACAATATTTGTGGAAGGAATCAAAGTGTGTAGGTTCGAATTTATCCAAAATCCTGTAATTGATAAGTATGATTTTTCTTTTTTCATCTTCTATGCTTTTGGAATTTTAGCCTCTTTTGAGTTTCCACATGGATATTAAGTGGATTTATCTACACTTTTGAAGTGCTGATCGTAAAGACAACTAAGTGACCGATCCTTTTACTTGATCTCCATTTATTATTCTACTCCTGATTCATTTTACAATCTTCTTTACAACTAAGTGACCGATCTTCTTTTTGAACATAACTTTTGATTATTCTACTCCTGATTCATTTTACAATCTTCTTTTTGATTTATTACTAAGTGACCGATCTTCTTTTTGAACATAACTTTTGATTATTCTACTCCTGATTCATTTTACAATCTTCTTTTTGATTTATCTCATATTTTTAATAGGATGTGAGAAGGTCTTGTTATTTTTTTTTTCATAATGTGAATATTTAATTATGGTGCTAAATAAAAAATGGTCAATTGGGTTTGATCTCAAGACCTTAAGGACTAAGCAAATGCTTTACCACTTAGTTAAACACTATATGTTTTTAAAAGGAATTTTAAAATATATATATATATATATGATTTTTGTGTATATTTTTTTCAACATTAAGTATTTTCTTTTTTAATATTTATATTGTAATTGTTAACACTTTATCAAATCATCAATAAAATTAATTTTAGTTCATTTTTGTGTACTTTTTGAATTTATATATTTTATTTATTTTTTATTATAAAAATAATTTTATTAAATTAATAAATTATAAATGTAGGTGTGTAATTGTAAATAAAGGAGGTTTCAAACCTCCACAAAATAATAGTTACCAATAGAAGAGGTTAAAACCCTCAACAAAACAACCTCCGCAATATAACTTGGAAATAGAAGAGGTTAAAACTCTCCACAAAACAACCTCCGCAATATAACTCGGATACCAGGGGTTGTCCAAAACCTCCGCAAATAGTTTGTGACGACTCTAATTTTGGAGGGGGTGAAAACCTCCACAAATTAATTTGTAGGGGGTGAAAACCCGCACAGATTGACAAAATAACCTCCACTAAATAATATTTTTTTTGTAGTGTATTAACTGTAAAATTAGATAATTTAAATATTATGAAATTAAAAATATAATTATATTTTATATTTTATATTTAATAATTTTATTATAATTTTATTATCTAATTTTATATTTTATAATTTCATATATTTTTTTATCTTTTAAGTTTATATTTTAATTTGTTTAAGAGTTTTTGTTAAATACAACAAATCCTTGTAGGAGATACTCGTTATTAAAGTCTTCCATAATGAAGTATTATGTGGCGACATTTAAGTAGAATGAGCATAATCGTCACATCATCCAGTTAACAAGTTAATAGTACAATCTAATGGTAAGAACCTAATCACTAACACAAAAAGTGCTTATAACGTCTGTTATTTTCGGTTTTTGACGTTTGTAAAAATACCAATGTCATATATGGTGACGTTAAAATTAGCGCCTGAAAGAAAAACTGATGTTAGCTAACGTCAAAAAATAAGAACCCGACGTCCCTTTACATTAGTGCGATCCCCACCCGACGTTCAACTAGCACCAACAGGGGGGCAAAACTACTAAAAATTAGTGTATGTCCTTACACTAACAGACGTCAAAGGACGTCGGGCAGTGCTACAACTGACGTCCTTTGACATCTGTCAGTGCAAGGACAGACGTCAACTTCAGCAGTTTTTTTAAATGAGGGAAAACCCTACATTTATGTAAAATAGAGACCAAAATGAAATCCAATCGGCTCAAAATGCTTAAATCAGTGCACAAATCAAAACCCAACAAGATTCATGGTCGAAAACTCACCTGCAGAGGTTGCGCTGGTCGGCGAATGCGACGCTGCGATTCAATTTATGAAGGAGGTACGTGGGTTCTGGTACTAACCGACGTTAAAGGACGTCAGATTAGTAAAGAAACCGATGTTACGGGACGTCGGGCGCATCAGTAAGAGACGTCAAGCTCACAGGACGTCGGGCACATCTGCAACAGACGTTAAGGGACGTCGGGAATTTTCTGGACAAACGTCAAAATTGACTCTTTATTTACAAAAATGTCATCGATCATTTTTTATGTCTGTGTTCTCTTCAGCAGACGCTAACTGGATGAAGTTATAGACACTTTTTGTGTTAGCGAATCGAAAAGTTTCAAAATTTGGAAGAGTCAATAAACAAAAAAAGTTAATAAGAATTTAATTAAAAATTTTCAAATTTATCATGTAATTGTATCGTAATTAAGCCTATATAATACTTGTCGTAGTGTAATAAGTTTTCTCCTAAAATTTTAAAAGTATGAAATCTTTTATAATACATGTCTTTTTCTCATAATAAATACACCGGTAGTTCAAACAAAGGATGGAAGTATTCTAAATAAACTGCTTTTGCCTTTCGTAATTTCTTTTATTTTAGATATCATTTGCATCTTCATTCTCTCACATAATTTTCCATATTCCATAAAACATTTTCTCTTGCCATATAAGGCCAAATTAGAAACTTTAATAAAAAAGTGAAAAAAAAAATAGAATTATGTAAAAGTTGGATGAAACGTGTATTATTTAGGGCTCTAATGGCCTCGAAATTGAATAAAAATACCAATCAAGTGAAGTGATAATAATAAGATTAATTGCGTTAAACAAGATTACATTGATAACCAAAAAATAAAATGTTAATATGCTATTAAGACATTTAGATCAGATTAGCCTAACTTAAATCCATTAAGATAAAATATCCACAACACCTTGAAAATAGATTGACATTTCTCAAATTTAAGATTAATTAATTGCACATTAATTATTTTCACTAGTACACCGCTAACTTGGTGTGGAATTGTCTTTTTGTAGAGACACTCATTAAGACATTTCAAATAAAGAGTACCTCCTAATAGAAAGGCTTGAAAGATAATACTTATAACACAATCTCAACATTCAACAAGAAAATTTTTAAAAGTACAGGTCCAAAAGCTAAGAGGGATGAAAAATAAAAACAGATAAGTTAGGGGAAAAATATATAACCGCAACCGCAACTTGGAACGAAAATAGAGGTGACAATTAAATATTATTGTTTTCTCTTGTGACTCTTGATGACCTCTCATCAATTTCTTTCCATGGATAACGCCTCCTCATCATCCTCCAAACTCCCACAGAAGTACGATGTGTTAATAAACTGTACTGGAGAAGACATCCGTAGGAAATTTGTTTCTCATCTTGATTCTGCCCTCTCTACTTGTTAGGTAAACTTAAATGTGGGTAGTTGGTAGTTGGAAGGTGGGTAGTTAGAAGTTGTTGTATTAATTGTGAGTTAGGTAGTAGTTATATTTAATGAATGTAGTTGAAGGATAATGTCCAAAAGGCCTATAAAAGGACCATGTAGTGCTTCATTTTCAAGACACAACAAATCTGAATACAAAAGAGTGTTTATCTAGAGAGACTTGTTTGTCAACAAATTGGTATCAGAGCTTGAGAGCCTGAGTGTTTGAGTGAGTTAGAGAGTTTGATAGAGATGGCCAGCTTAGCTAACAGCATGCCCCTGCCG
>Ga0214544_1008166_pt1 | contig 17706 bp, 4 predicted proteins | sample CNSS3metaG_FD_160074 | JGI IMG/M metagenome (GOLD analysis project Ga0214544, IMG submission 160074) | Root nodule microbial communities from cowpea collected in UCLA plant growth center, Los Angeles, California, USA - CNSS3 | ecosystem: Host-associated > Plants > Roots > Nodule | place: USA... | reverse complement strand
GGAGAATAGCACAAGTATCAAAGCTAACATGGGACACACTCACCTATCACTATTTTCAAGTTTCAACATCTTTAACCCATTAATTTCGATAGACAAAAAGGAAAGCCACTAATTTAGGTATTTGTATGCCTTCTTTCGGTTGATTCATTTGTACACGAAACATTGAACTATGATACCGGAACCCTACATGAGAAAGAGATTCATGCGAAACGACAAAGAGAAAGAGAAGTACCTGACGGCTACGCTACGGCGAAGGACGTTTTGAGGAAAGTTTGGGTTTGGGTTTGCGATGGCGTTGCGAACTGCAGTCACAATACTGCTGTGTGCGGCGAGGTGGCCTGGGTAGATGGGTGAGGAGGTAATCTAGGTTCTTTAAACAATAATGGACATAGAAATTCTTATTTTTATATAAATACACTTATTATACCTTCTGCCATTCCTTATATCTTCAAGATTTTTTTTTTTAATTTTAAAAAATTATTTTATGATTTAAAATTTGAGATAGTTTGCACTTTTAGAAATAACTAGTTTTAATCGCTTGTATACAAATTTATGTATTTATTAAAAGAGAATTAGAGACAGAAGAAAAAAGAATAAATAATTTTAAATTTATAATTAAGTTTTGAATAAAATTAATTTTTAAAAATTTATAAATTTAAAAGATTGATATATTTATAAAAATATAAATAATAAACTATGTAAAATTATAAAAGATAAAATATATGAAAAATTAAAGTAAATTCTTTAAAAGTATAAAGATATATAAAAATACGTAGAGTAAAAAAAATTAGTGTACAAAAATATTAATGTAATATATATTATTAGGCTAATTCATAAACTTGTACCGTTAAACTCATTTTTATAATAGCATAATTTTTTTTGGTATAATTAATGATTTGGTACCCCAACTTTTTTGTTAAGTTCAATTTGGTATCCAAACTTTTAGTTTGTTCAATTTAGTACCCAATTTTCTAAAGAGATTCAATTTGGTCATCTCCGTTAAGTTGGAGTTAACACCGTGTCCGTATAGAACACGTGTCAAGCCATGAAATTTTTAATTTTTTTTTTAAATATTTTTTTTCAAATAATTTAAAAATTGTCATGTGTCAGTTTATCATCGTGCCACGTGGCAGCTTATGATCATGACACGTGGCAGTGTAATAGTTGTTTTTAATTTAATACCCCAATTTAAATTTTAGGTTCAATTTAGTACCCAAATTTTGTAAAATGATCCAATTTCGTCTTCTTCCATTTGAGACCAAATTAGTAAATAAGCTTAGTTACAACCTATATATACATGTTACAATAACTTTTTTTAATATATACATCAAATCATTTCGCCTAAATACTTCATTTATTCTATTTTTTACATTTTAACCTTTGTAATTTTTTACACATGAAATTTTTTACACTCGTAAAAAATAAAATAATTTGAATATTTAGGTGTAATAATTTGATGTATAAATTCAAAATAATTATTTTAACATGTATATATAAGTTATAATTAAACTTAGTTACTAATTTGGTCTCAAGTTGAAAAAGAAGAAATTGGATCATTTTAAAAAATTGAGTATTAAATTGAACCAAATATTTAAATTTATCATATTGGGGAACTAAATTTATAATATGTTACATTTTGTTTTTTAATATTTAGAGAAAGGGAGAGTACATGAATAAAATATAAAATAATAAGTTTTGTCTGTAACATATATTTTATATGTAACATATATTTTATATTTATCATATATCTTATATCTCTCATACTCTTATTATTCTTACAAATTTTTAACACTTATAATATTTCGTAATGTAATTATATGACCTATAATATTCTATATTGTATAACTTTTAAAATTTCATAAGTTTGCATCCCAATTATTGATTTATTAAGTATACAAATTTTTTTATTTTTTAATTACTTTTTTATAGTTCACATAAATAATATTATTGCTAATGTAATGATATAAGTGACTTTATTCATAATTAATAATAAAATTTTACATTTTTTAATCTCACATTTTTTTAAGAGATTAAAACAAGTAAACACGATAATTATATAACAGTCACTCATTAATTAACATAAAAATTAAATAACATAAATTTAATTAAAAAATATAATTTTTTAAAAATATTTAGTAGAATTTTTTTAATTAAATTTTAATTAAAAATATTTAAATTTATAAGAGATTTAAAATTTAATTAAATATATTTTTTATAACTATATCCATAAGCTAAAAATATATTTTACTTCGATAAAGATATTATGTCACTTTTATAAAATTATTTAATTAGATAAATAATTAATATTTCTAATAAAAAAGTCGTGTTAATTTGTAACTTTCACAAAAATTATGTAAATATTTTAAAAATGTTATGACACAATATTTATCATTAATGCGATTATGATTGCAATATGAAAGAAAAAAAAACTTGTTTTCCATATCAAACACTTACTCAACCCCTGTTTTATTCATCATCATTTTTTTTCTAAAACTTCTCTCCTTTCTTGATCGTGATTTATTTTTATAGCATTTTAAATTTAAACAAAGGGTGATTCACTTTTGGCCTAATCATACTTTTATATATAGAGAACGTCTCATTCTAATTAACACATGTGTCACCTAAGGAATGTAAAACCATGTTTTTCTTGTAATATTGCTACAATTATTAGCACTATCACATTATCTATTTTATCCTATTGGATCGATGCATGTTTGTTTTATACGGATTTCAGTTAAAAACATATCACAATAAAATAGATTTGGTGAATAGTAAAAACATAGGTTTATTTTATTGTATCATTGTATTTTTACCATTATTCCGTAGAAATTAAGATGCTAATGTGTCTTTTGTCCTTAGTTTAATATCATCTCAAAATTTATATCTGTTGTCCGTACAAATTTTTATCATTGATCTTTCTTAAAAAGTGTTAAAATAAATTTTGTCTTGATTATTCAGAAGTTTCAAACTTGAAATTTTAGTTAATGAATAGCCTAATGTTACTCATACTAATAAACTGTTAGTTTTAATTTGTAGTTTAAATTTAGTAAAAGAACTTGTATTTTAGGTATAATGTTTTAATTCATCCTGGATTAGTGGACAATTATTTAGTTCTTTTCTTTTAAAGTTTGATTTCATTTAAAAAGTTCTTTTAGTGCTTTGATTATTAAGAGAAGCCAGCTTTGATTGTTGTTTTAACGTTTTTTTATTTTACAAGGAATAACCCACATTTGGCTGAAGTAAAGAGAATTTTTTTTTGTTTTTCTATTTTACAGCACACACAGAATGTTAAAAACTGTATATTTCGTATTTCAATGCTATATAGTCATTAACAAAACTGCATCGCATTAGCTCTTATTCTCCCCTGCAGTTGATGAATTATTCCCTTCTAAAGAATGAGAAACACCAAAAGATGTAAGATAATAATAAAATAAAAGCATTATTGTTCTTATATATTCTGACAGCAACGGCTTGTAATTCTTGTAAATCTCATAAAAAGAAAACACTCAGCATGAAAATATACTATAATACAAACACGATCACACATCCTCTAGAAATCAAATGAAATCTCAACTGAAAGGTTTTACTTACCTCATGGCCATGTTTAGCAGAAGGGATTTATATTGTTGACAACATGACACAAAGTCGGTCCCTTAAGTCATAAAAAAACTACTAGAACTAAGCTTGTCTCCATTTTCTATTTAAGAGAATGGCACAGAAAACTCCCAAAAAGCCTGCCACAAATCCAGATTCTAGTCCAGTATGAAACCATGAAAAAAATTCAGATTTATCTCCATTTTCATCTATTGGCTTTGTGTCTTTAGATTTATCATCTGACGACTTGAAGCATAGTTTTGTAAGTGGAGGTCCACAAAGATCAGAATTGCCAATATAGCTGATTGCATCAAACCCTTGAAGTTGTGTGCCAGATGGAATTTTGCCAGTGAAATTGTTGAATGATAGGTTTAAGAATCCGAGAAATGACAATTTGGACAAGGCCTCAGGAATTTCACCCGAAAACTGATTCACAGAAAAATCAAGGGATTCCAAATTTTTCATGTTGCCAATCTCATCAGGTAATTTTCCTGTTAATTTATTGTGGGACAAGTTCAAAGAAGCCAATCCAAAGAGGCTAAACATTTGGAGAGGAATTGTTCCAGATAAATTGTTACTTGACATGTCAATTAAGTTCATAAAGGGCAGGTTATTCTCATATTCTAATACCAGGCCTTTTGTGACCAGCTCAAGACTTTCTCCAAATAAGTAAATAATTCTATATGGGCCATCGTATTGTAGGGTTGTTGAAAACTTCCTGTGGGAAACATTGTTTAAGGCTGTGATATTACATAGGCAGGTGGGTATGTGTCCTGAGATTATGTTATCTGCAATATCCAAAATAAAGAGGGAAGACATTTGGCATATTTGTGCTGGGATGCTACCGCTAAAATGATTTGATCTTAATTGGAGAACCTTTGCAGCATGCGGTATCCAATTTGGTATATTTCCTGTGAAGTTGTTTCCACGAACGTTGAAGATCAGTATGTGGCAATTTTGTAGCGATGGAGGAATCTCTCCGTAGAGCTTATTCTCATGCAGATGTAGCGAGGTAAGATTAGATAACAGACCCATTGATGGGGGTATTTTGCCTGTTAAATTATTGCCTCCTAAATTAACATGAATCAGTGATTTCCATTTCTCCCAGCAATTTGTAAGACCTCCAGATAAATGATTCAGAGATATATCCAAGTACACCAAATTGCTTTTCCCATTCAGCATCGTATGATCACACAAGAGTGGAGAGATACTTCCTGATAATGAGTTGTTTGATAACCTGACAACAGCTGCATTCGAGGATAATCGAGGCAGGGAACCTTTCAAACCATTTGATGACAAACATACGACTGTAGAGTTCAACCATATGTTTGATAGGTTCCCAACTATCGAATTATATTCTAAATTGATTTCGGGCACCCTTGATACAAAATTCCAAAATTTGTCTGGGGCATGAAACGATGATTCATGAATAAATAAACTTTGAATAGATCTTTGAGTATATAACCATGCAGGGAGGTGAGGTCCTGAAAATAAGAGCCATAGTTCTTCAAGTTGAAAAGGTGGAATCCAGTGGGAGTCAAAATCAAAGATTAATGGTGGTGAAGACTGTATATCCAAGCTCTTTAATTTTGACATTTTGGCAAAATTTCTCTCTGACATAACTCCTGTGAATTCATTGGAGCCAAGACTCAAGTGAGTTAAGGATGATAGATTTCCCAAACTTTCGGGAATAATTCCAGAAAACATGTTTCCATCGAGCATAAGATATTGTAGATGATCAAGTTCACCTATCCAGTCTGGTATTGGTCCATTGAGGTCATTGTGTAGCAAAAACAGTTCTTCCAAGTGTCGAAGATTTAACAATGCCTTAGGAAGTTGTCCTGTTAAAGAACATGAATCAAGAGAAACACTAGAGACACCACAACTAAGATTGAATAACCATTTAGGTAACTCTGAGTGAAATTTATTTCCCGATAGATCAAGAATTTTGAGTGCAGTAAAATTAGCATGTTGAAGAGATGGACTCAAATCTTTAAGTTGGCAAGAAATCATGTGGAGCACTGAAAGCGATGGTAGCATAGTGACTAGTTGAAGCCAGTTAGTTTCCATGTGAAGATCAACGTCACTGATGTCAAGATATTCCAAGGAGGACATACGAAAAAGAAATTGAAGACTATTTATGACAAGATTCTGGTTAATGGACAGATCAAGATGACGAAGTGTTGATGAGTTGAGAAATTGCCGAGGACGATTAGATACAGATAGGTTATAATAATAATTGTGATTATGCACATAATCAAACTGGATAGCTAAGAAGTCGTTATTGCTCAAATCCAAGTAGTTTAGAAATTCCAACTCCATTAACAGGGAAAGGGAAAAGGTACCTGTGAGGCAGTGTGATTTATCTTCTTTGTCCATGTAATTTGGAATACTTGTAGAACATGGGAGACTGAGGTGAGTGACTCTACTGTTGATTCTATCACACGTAACCCCTCTCCATTCACAACAATTTTGTTGATTGGACCATGAAAAAAGTACGTCTGATGGATCCATGATTCCTTTTTTGAAGTTTAAGAGAGCTTGTGTATCTTTTTCGCTGCAGCGATTATTGAAGTTGCAAGTGCCGGCGTCGAACATCATTGCGCATAGCAAACATGCAGAGATGAGTGCATATGGAGAAGAAGATGTATCCATTGGTAGGAGAGAGAAAAGGCAAGGTAGGAGGGATGAACTTCAACTTCAACTTGATTGAGAGGAACTTTATTTATAAGATTGAAAGTTAGTCTTCATAGAACTATGTTCCAAAATGTATTTCAACGATTTGGACAAAAAAGTTTCATGGCGTGGTGTCGATTCAAGACCATACCAGTGAAAACGTTTGTAACGTTTGTATGAAGACACTCGAAAGGATTTTTAGAAAAATGTGAATTTGATATTATTTATTTTCATAGTTAGTGTAATTCTGTAAGTTTTAGAAAGAAAAAAAAAACTTAAAGAATTATTGGTTCTAAATTTTTTTTTATATTTACTTGATAAAAGTTAAGTGTTTATTTTTATCGGAATGAAAGCCACTTTTTAATATTAACTATCTTCCTTTTCACTATTTTACACTTACTATTTTGAATTAAATAAATGTATATAACAAAGCTGTTAATTTTAATTTTTTATTTTTTAACTAATTTTTTTACTTTTTATGTATTTCTAAATAAATGTATTTTAAAATTAATTTTTTTATTTCAGACTAAGTAACAATATCTAAATGACTTTGATAAAAAATTTCACAGATTTAAGACACATGAAAAAATCCACCTCAAGTCGGTAAAAAAATTAGTTTGATAAGAGGAAGTATGAGTATTTCAAGTGTGTGTATTCGATGGAAAAATACTAAATATACATTTATAGAATCTTTTAGATGTTGAAGGATATGATAAAGTAATGTAATAAAATATTAACCACTATTAATAAAATAATAATTTAATGAGACACCTTATTTGACAAATAAAAATATATAAACATTTAGTATTAAATATAAGACGCACTCATATCATCAAAATCTTTTATATGTAAATATCTGTTTCAAAAGATATATTTTAAAATATTTTGTAATGTTAATTGAACTTTATTGGGCGGCTTTTCTTTAAATCAACCATAGTGGTAGAACTTTCTTATTTGTAATTAGGCTGTTTTGACTATTTTTGAAACATGTGCAGTAAACACAGACCATATTTGGTTATTCATTTCATTTTAAACAAATCCTAATTACTTTTGTAGTTTCTACCACGGAAACGCGTGTCCCAATAATGTGCCTTTAATTTCACACAGAGGAGCTTTGTATTCTTAAACTCTTTTCATTTGATTAGTTTATTTTTCAAAAGGAGTATCATTACACACGTAATTAGGTGAAGCAGATGATCTTTTCTCTTTTTTATCCTCACTGGTACGTGTAACTGTACAATGCACGGTATGTTTTCTTTTATAACTTTATTTAATATTTAATAATAAAAATAAATTTTATATAATTAATTATTTTTATATAATATATTTTGAATTAGAATAATAATAATTAAAATAATAAATAAAAAAGTTATTAAAATGTTGTATCCAATATATAAAGGAAATTTCCCTTTTTGTGTCAACATTTCAAAATACCAAATTTACCTTTTGAATATAATAATTTATTAAATTTTTAAAAATTGGCAGTTACTTTTACAAACTTTTTATAAAATCGGTTATATCTGCTTCTTCTCTTCTTCTTTATGTCTCAATGGTTATTCTTTCATCTGTTCTGATATATTTCACTTTATTTTTAATAAATATAATTTGAGTTTATATATTAACTTAATAACATTTCAATATTATCATCTACTAATATAATATCACGCATATTTGAAAAATACATACACAGGCGCTAATAATGTATGTGTTTATGCTATAAAATACATATACATCTATAATAATATATAAAGAGGATTCCTCCTTTTGTGTCCACTTTTCATTTTTCAATTTTACCCTTAATTATTATTTTAAAAATTAATTATTTTATAATTATTTTTTTAACCATTTTTTTAATTTTTTTTTATTTTGACCGTTATTCTAAATATATTTTTTTTAACAATTATTTTATTTAACAACTATTTTAAAAATTATTATATATATTTTAAAAATAAATATTATTAATTTTATAAAAATTAAAAAATCGAATACACAGGCGCGACATGTGTGTTCGCTAGTTATTTAATTTTTTTATAATGGTCTGATATAATTTAATTTGTTAAATTGAAATAAATTGGACAAATAAATAATTGTATATAAAAGTTATTATATATTATTTATAATAAGTTATTCAACATTTGTTTATAATAAAAATTTAACATTTATTTATGATACACGAATAAACTTTTCAAATAAATTCAATAGTTAAAAATATTATATTAAAATTATTGTAATAAGTAGTAATTTGAAATAATTTATTTGAATTCATCAAACTAATACTTAAATTAACTATGGATCATTTGTAAATATTTATAAAGTTTGTATTTCATTCAATAAGTAATTATGAAATTAAATTTTAGAGAAGATAAATAATAAATACTGTACATTACAAATAAAATTAAAATTTATTTTTGAATAAATTTTCTAATTTTTCACTCAAAAGATAAATTTAAAATATTTAAAAATATTATATCTTTCTTCTAATAAATATAAGAGTCTTGTTAATCAGTGTTCCTAAGGATACTGGTTAAGGGTGATTAATATGCATTAAAACCTACAAAAATACATAATTAAGTGTGATATTAAATAAAATATGATCTAATAACTATTAATACAATTTTATTTTATTTAAAAGACAAAAATGTTTATAAATATTGTGCATGTGTGTTTTAATTATATTTTAATGTTACTAAAAATTAAATATAATTAAACATAAGAAAATTTAAATTTTCAGAAAAAATCAAAAAAAAAAATAGTGTTTAACATATAAAAAAATTTAAAAAAAAATTAATAGAAATATCTTTTTTACTTTTTAGTATAAACTTTACAAATTTCAAAATTTTATATTATATCAAAAAATTATTATTCAAAAATTTAAAATATTATTTTTGTTTTTATAAAATCTATTATATACATTTATATTATTTTAATTAATACACATGATTATTACCATTTTTAATATAAAAAAATAAAAATAATGCATATTAATTATTTCTTAACCATAATACCGGTTAACATTCTCCGTATGTAAATTGAAATACATGGCTATAAATACGAAAACATCAAAATTTCAGTTGAATTGAAATTTTGTTGGTATAATATTATGGATAACAATAGTCGTGTGGGCTGACTTATAAACATGAGAAAAAAAAAAAGTGGAATATGGTGAGTTTTTGAACTTATTAATGTTTTGATCCATTTCGTCTCACTAGTAATTTGTATGACCAATAACTAGACCAGGTAGACTAACTCACATAGTCTGATTAAATTTAGATTGCAAGTTTTTAGTATCGGATGAAAAGACAAGTATTTCATGGTACAGAAAGAGTTACGTGTAATGTATAAATATAAGAGTTATTACTTATACGTTATTCAAAATAAATGTGTAAGTAAGCCTAACCATTATTATTATTTAATTTTTTTTTTCATTCAGAGCAGTTAGTACTGTATTTATCATTTAAATTAATTAAATTTTCACTGAAATAATATACTAATACATCAAACAATAAATAAATCAAATCAATGAGATTTTTATTATTTTTAAAACAATGTGACGTTAACATATCACTAAGAACCCAACAATTATAATCAAGAAAAAGTTTATCTTTATTTTTTTAATAAGAAAATAATCTCTTGAATAAATAGTATTTATCATATAGAAGATTTTATTGTAGAACAAAATCAACGCAATACTCTTACATTACAAAAGGAGGATATTTGTATAATAAAACCACAGTGATTAACACAACATAAAACAAATGACAAAAGAGAAAGGAACAATAACACAATAACAAAGCCATAACAGTGTTTCTCAAAGCAACAAAATAGAACAACTAATAATAAACAAATCCAAATACCGAGTTCATCAATGCTGACAGTGCTTCATTGTAGCTTAATAGGTCATTCTATTACCTTGCAGTTGATCACTTTTTAGTCTTCTTTTTCACAAATCATAAAACCCTAAATACATAAGATAATAAAATGCATTAATTATCATAAAGTGAAATATTGTCCAAAATAGTCTCTGGCTAGGAAATAAGAAAAACCGATGTGTCAAATATTGTGGAAGAAAGAAGACACTTTTTATGGGTCTACACTAAGAAAGAAGACACTTTTTAGGAATACGTATGCTTAAGAACAATTAAAGTAAATTATAAAAATTATGCCTAAATTTTAAGAAAATTATCATTGAATAATAATGTATTTTTAACATTACTTTTTCCTTCTCATACGTGAGAGGTTAGTTTGATTGACTAGAAATTGACCTGTAATTTAGTCTAAGAACTATTAAACATATTGCAATTTTAATATGTCTTAATCCTTAACAAGTAAAAAATAAAATAGATAAAATAATAATAATAATAATAATAATAATAATAATAATAATATTATTATGTGGAAGTCTATTATAGTTATGTTAGAGTGGATATCTAACGGAAAAACAGAGTGCTGCAAGTCTAATATTTCCTTTTCATTCATTAACCATGCCAATATGTTTGGAGAAAAACAGAAAACAATGTGTTTTTCAAGATTAAATAACAAATTAGTTTCCTTAAAATTCAAGTATGATTTTGTATTTCTCTATAAATAATATCTACAATAATATATAATGAAAATTTACCACTTAATACACTTTAAAATTTATTTTTGATTATAATTATCTTTTTTAATATATAATACACATTATATTTAACTGACTTTTTTGCCACAATTCCATCTATGTTTTTTTTCTCTCTTTTTATTAAGACAAAATAAAGCGTATCTTTTTATTCTACTATCTAATATTAACATAGATTATTTTTTACACTTTTAAAAAAAAATGTGAAAACTGAGAACGTTTCTATTTTCTCGCTAGTATTAATAAAATTTATTAAAATTACCGAATTATTTGAAATTATTAAATCAGATATTATATTTTATATAAACACTGACATTAAAAATAATTAATTTTTAACTTAATATTTGTATTATCACCCTCAATAAAAATGGAATTCAATTAATATTGGTGTGCTTAATTTATTTTTTTAATCAAACCAAATTTTATTTAGTATTATATTTTATAAGTTAATGTAATTATATTAATGAAATTAACTAAATTATACTTTTTTTTCGAAATATTTTATTTAAACTTTACTATTTAGCATCCTATTAAGTGTATTTAACTATTATAGTAATGAATAATATGTGTTTTGCATCCTGTAAAATTTCAAATAGATTAAATATATTCATTTTATTTTATTTTTCTCTTTAAAATTGAAACATACTAATTTTATAATTAAAGGTTTTCTTAATTTGATACATAATGAACACTGTGTAATAGGGTTGTTTGTATAAGTTTTTCAACTATATTAAAATATGTACAAAATATATTTAAAGTTTGAAGGATAAAAAAAATCTGAAGAACATATTTAATTTTTTTAGAATTTTACAGAAATACAAAACGTATTTGACCGTATAATAATTAATTCAAACTTACGACAACTGAAAATAAAAACGTGAAAATAAGTATTCTATACTTGTCAACACACTTAAAAGATAAGATTTGATTTAGATAAATTTATCTATAAATACTTATCTCTAAATACTGGCAAGAAAATATAATAAAAAATAATAATTAAGCCTTTTAAAAGTAATCAACTTATACAACTTACTTTTTCAAGAAGTTATAGATAAGATTTATTTTAACAAAAGTTAAGTAAATAAATTAATTTTAAAGCATGCAAAAAGTTCAACTCATTTTAAGAAAAAAAAAAAAAATCCTAGTTCAAGTTTTTAGAGAAATATATGCCAAAGACTTTGAACTAAATAGAAACTCAATAAAGAGGTTTCACTCACCAGTAGGTATATGTCTGACCTCAATCATAGGCGTTCATTTTGACGAGTATCATGACATGAAGAAATTTGAAATAAGCTTATGAAGAAATTTGAAGTAAGCTTGCCTCCATTTTGTATTAAAGAAAATTGCACAAAAAACTCCCAAAAAGCCCGTCACATATCCGGACTCCAATCCAATATAAAACCATGACAAAATTTCATGTTTATCCTCATCTTCATCTATTGGCTTTAAGTCTTTAGATTCACCATCTTGCCAGCAGATTTTGGCAAGTGGAGGTCCACAAAGACCAGGATTGCCAATATAGTAGATTGCATCAAACCCCTGAAGTTGTGTGCCGGATGGAATTTTTCCAGTGAAATTGTTGAATGATAGGTTTAAGAATCCGAGAAAGGACAAATCAGCCAAGCTTTGAGGAATTTCACCCTGCATTTGGTTTGATGAAAGATCAAGGGACTCCAAGTTTCTCATGTTGCCAATCTCATATGGTATTTTCCCCGTCAATTTATTGTGAGACAAGTTTAGAGAGTGCAATCCAATGAGACTGAACATATGGGGAGGTACTGTTCCGAACAAATTGTTCCTCGACATGTCAATTAAGGTCATGAAGTGCAGGTTTTTACCGTAGTCTGATACTTGACCTTTTGTAACCAGCTCAAGATCGTCGTTCTTGAAGTAGCTAAGGGAACCAAAATAAGCAAAGGAAAAAGTAAGGCTGCTCTCTGAAGCATTGTTGAAAACTAAAGATGAGATATTATGTAGGCAGGTGGGTATTTGTCCTGTGATTATGTTGTCAGCGATATCCAAAATAATGAGGGAAGATATTTGGCATATCTGTGTTGGAATGGTACCACTAAAGTTATTAGACCTTAGTTGGAGAGCCTTAAAACCATGTGGAATCCAATTTGGTATATTTCCCGATAAGTTATTTTGACGGACATTAAAGACCAACAAAGAGTGACAATTTTGTAGCGAGGTAGGAATCCTTCCATACAGATTATTCTCATGCAAATGCAGTGAGGCGAGATTACTTAGCAAGCTCATTGAGGATGGAATCTTGCCAGTCAGATTATTTCTTCCCAAGTTAACATAAATAAGTGATTTCAAATTCTTCCAACAATTTGTAAGCTCTCCAGACAAATGATTGCCAGAGATGTCTAAGTAGATCAAACTGCCTTTTCCATTCAACATCTTATGATCACACAAGAGAGGAAAAATGCTTCCAGATAATGAGTTTCTGGATGCATCGAAAATGGCCACATTAGATGATAATCGAGGCAGGGAACCTTTTAGATCATTTGATGATAGACTAACGAATGAAGAGTTCAACAACACATTTGACAGGTTCCCAACTATCACATTGTATTCTAAATCGAGATTAGTCACTCTTGATACAAAATTCCAAAACTTGCTTTTGGCCACAAATGATGAATCAAAAATAGATAAACATTTAAGATACCTCTGCGTATACAACCATTCTGGAATGTTAGGACCTGCAAATCCGAGAACCAATCGTTCAAGTTGAAAAGGTGGAACCCATTGCGGATCACAATCAAATACTAATGGTGGTGATGAAAACATAATCAATGTCTTCAATTTTGACAATTTGGCAAAATATCTCTCAGACACAACTCCAGTGAATTGGTTTGAGCTAACACTCAACACAATTAAGGATGATAGATTTCCCAAATTTGGGGGAATGGTTCCAGAAAACTTGTTATCTTCAATAGTAAGCTCTTTTAGATATTGGAATTTGCCAAACCAACTAGGAATGGGTCCGTCCAAATTATTCCCTTCCAAGTTCAAGTATTCTAGCTGCTGAAGATTTAACAATACCTCAGGTAATTGACCTCTTAAAGAATTTTCCCCAAATTCTAAAACAGAGATACCACAACTAAGATTGAATAACCATTTAGGCAACTCTGAGCTAAATTCATTCTCATAAAGATTAAGAACATTGAGTGCAGTAAAATTAGCATATTGAAGAGATGGACTTAAATCTTTAAGTTGACAATCATACATCAAGAGTACTAAAAGTGACGGAAGCATAGTCACTGATTGAAGCCAATTAGTTTCCTTGTGAAGATCGATTCCATCGAGGGAGAGATATTCCAAGGATAAAATGCGAGAAAGCCATCGAAGATTATTGATGACAAGATTGTGATTAAATGCTAGATTAAGATGACGAAGAGACGAAGAGTTGTCACAGTGATGAAAATGAGGAACTACAGACAGGTTATGACAATTCTGATGCATAGAATCGAATTGAACAGCTAAGAAGTCATTATTTTTCAAATTCAAGTAATTTAGAAATTCCAATTCCACCAACAGTAAGGATAGGTAAATAGAACCTGTGAGACAGTGTGATTTATCTGGTTTGTCAACGTAAGTAGTTGCAAGTGATGTAGAACATGGGAGACGGAGTCCAGTGACTCTACCTGTGATGTTATCACACTCAACTCCTCTCCACTCACAATAACAATCTTGATGAGGGTCCCATGAAGAGAGCACACCAGATGGATCTATTACTCTTTTCTTGAAGTTTAAGAGACCCAACTTGTCTTTCTGGTTACAACCAATACTGAAGTTGCATGTGACAGTATTTAGCATGAGCATCCACAATAACCATGCAAAAATGGCTGCCTGTTGAGAGGAAAAGACATCCATTGCTACTAGAAAGTAAGGAACAAGGGTTTGGATGATTTTAACTTCATGGAGGGGACTTGTATTTAAATTAGTGGTGATATGTTTACTTTACATCACAATTCCAAAATAATAGTATTTTAATTATATTTATATTATTTTTCAATTTAAAACTCTATTATATATTGTTATATTATAAAAGAGGATTCTCTACCGTGTGTATTTTGTGTATTTTTTTAAAAAGGGGTCAAATTACTACTTCTCTATTTAATTTGTTTAGAGTTTGTTCTTCAAACCACAGGATGTACAGTTGCATCTCCACGTATTTTTTTTAATAATAAAAAATTGATATAAATATTATTACAAAAGTAATTATATATATTATTGTTATAAAAGTATTTTAATTTTTATTAATTGTTATGGTTATATAATAAAATATTCTTAATTTATTACACATCGTGAAACTAAAAATGAGTTAAGTGAGATAAAAATACGACAAAATGGAAAATAAAATATATGTGAACGAAAAATATTTATGAAAACGAATCACAAATAAAATTTTGTGTTCAACAATATATGTAATTAGGGTTGCCACGATTTCGAGACGAAATTTCTTCGTAATCCGACTAACCAATCAATAGCAGAGCTGGCTGATAAAATCTCTCCCCTCCGAAAACGATTTTGATATTAAGACACTTCTAAAGGATTTAAAAAAGAAAATATGAATTTGATATTATTTATTTTCATGTTTAGTGTAATTCTATAAGTTTTAGAGAAAGAAAAACTTAAGTATTATTGGTTTTCAAAAATATGATTTTTTTTTTTAATTTCCGTGATATAAGGTAAGCGTTTATCGCTTTTTAAATTAACTATCTTCCTGTCTCACTATTTTACACTTTCTTTTAGTATTTTGAATGAAAAAAATGTATTTAAAAAAATATTATATGTCAATCATGTATAATAAAAATATTTTTCGAAATATGAGTCCTGATAATAAAATATATTTATTTCATTCAAAATAGAAAAAGAAATTTATACCACCGAAACAAATTTATAGCAATAATTTGCAGTTTGGTTTAGTTTCAAATATACCAATTACAAATTGAATCTAAAGATTCAGTTAAAATAAACTATTCAATTAAATATATAACAAACTGTTTATTTTAATTTTTCATTTTTGAATTGTTTTTTCTATCGATAAGATTTAAATACTCCTACTAAATTATTTTTAAACGTAGGAATATTTTTAAAAAAAATATATAAACATAATAGTAAATTGATCGCTTTTCCTATCTTCAACTTCTACGAAAAATTGAAATTAGGCGCAGTTTTTGTTTGGTAATAAGAATATCTCGAACTCTTCCTCTCAAGTCCATTACATTTGTAGTCTCTACAATGTTAAATGGTTCCCAAGAATGTATATTTAATTTCATATGGTGGAGTTTTGTATTTTAATTTATCCTCATTTTAACTATACTAAACTATAGTTATCTAGATTGTATTAAATTAAAAATACCTGAACTATTAATATAAAATTGAAGTGTATTGTTTATTAGTTAAGTTTTGAAAACTGAACTATTAATTGCACAAAACTGACCTTCTATTTTTATTCTTTTTCTTTCTGTCCAATCTCATTCTATTGACAATAACCACCTATACAAAGATCAAGAATTTCTCGTCCCTGTAGTCTCGTCAGTGTCGAAGGCTCCACCAGTTATATGATGTAAATCCAATATAATATTCTTGTTTGTTATTCATTAGGCTGATTCAAATAAGTATTTATTTAATTATCATTTACTTATTATCACTTCTTAACTTCAATTACACTTGAGCTAGCTCCCAAGGAATCTATAAGTTAAAAAACAAAATTAGTTCTATACCTTGTCCAAATGATTTTTTTTTTCAAGGAAAAATGTAAGTCTCAAGTAAAGTTTTATCCTAATTAAATTATTTTATAATTCTTACTAAAAGTTGATAATATATATTTTGCGAATAGATTTATAGTTTTATTATATATTAAAAACACTTTTATATATTTTACATTTATTTTTTAAATATTTTTTTAGTGATGACAAATCAGACTCATCGTACTTGTTTCGCTTTTATTTTATAAATTTATATTTTTGGCTAGTGTACAGTACGTCTCATTGATCAATCGGTCCAAAATAATCCTAATAGGCCCATCGATTTTACGGTTAAACGAACAACCACGTAGCATCGTTAAAGTATAAGACCATCGGTCAAACGTATAAAATACAAGACCATCGGTCAAACGGTTGAACATATAGGTCATGACTTAACCACATTCATATCCATCGGTCCGTCGGTAAAAAAGCAGCGATGGACCACCTACCCTGGAGGGCCCATCGGTTCATCCGTACAAAAGCAGCGATGGACCACCTACCCTGGAGGGCCCATCGGTTCATCGGTACAACAGCAGCAGTGGATCCTTTAACCTCGAGGGCCCATCGGTTCGTCGGTAAAACACAGATTGTTAGTTTGTGAAAACATAATGTCATAAATCCAGCCAAGCGGCCATCGGTCGCACGGTTAAATAACTTAAGCCAATAATTATCTGTTAAACGAGTCAATAATCTTCATTAGGGGGTCATTGTGTAACATCCCTATTTTTAATAAACTATATTATTTATTTTAAATAAAACATTTAGAAAATATTCTATTTTTACTAACGTTTTGTATTTTATTATGATGTAGTTTAAGCATTAAAAATATTATTAAATAGGTATGTGTAAAAAATATATATATATATGAAGAATTTTTAAAAGAAAAAAAAATATATAGAAAAGAAAAAGAAAAAAAAAGAAAAGAATAAGAAAGGATAAGAAGATAAGAAGAAAAGATAAGAAGAAAAAAAAAAGGATAATGATGATTTGGATAAACATGCACATGCTTTGCTTTATATATATATATATATGGAATGAGAGAAGTTACAGTAAGGTGAG
>Ga0214544_1008165_pt1 | contig 17711 bp, 13 predicted proteins | sample CNSS3metaG_FD_160074 | JGI IMG/M metagenome (GOLD analysis project Ga0214544, IMG submission 160074) | Root nodule microbial communities from cowpea collected in UCLA plant growth center, Los Angeles, California, USA - CNSS3 | ecosystem: Host-associated > Plants > Roots > Nodule | place: USA... | reverse complement strand
AACACTCATCATATATATATATATATAAATATATATATATATATATATATATATATATATATATATATATATATATATAGCACGTTACTCAATGCATTCATTACGCAATTAATATATCTTGAAATCCTTTGAGATTCTTTAACAACACTAGTGCTAACTTAAACATCAGAGTGTCTTTTACAAGCACACGTGCACCCTGGACGAGGAACACTAGAAGTGAAGAATTTCCAGATTGAAGATTGAGGGTCAGAGTACAGTTTGGTCCTGTAAGAACAGTTCATCACTCATTTATTATAATTATTAACAAAAGTAACATTGCGTTTGCCACATAATTACTCTATGTTTAATACTTAATACTTTGAAAAAAATAATAAATATATATTTTTTTAAATTCATTTTTCCCAATTGCAAGAGTTCAAACCTACACATTTGGTAAATACCATTCAATTGTGAGTTTTAAAAATTCTTCATAATGTATACAACGTAATTAACCATTCATTTATTATAATTATGGAAAAAAGTAATATTGCGTTTGCCACATAATTACTCTATGTTTGGTACCTAATACTTTGAGAAGAATAGTAAATATATATATATATATATATATATATATATATATATATTTTATATTTCTTTTTCCCAATTTCAAGAGTTAAAGTCTACACATTTTGTAAATACCATTCAATTGTGAGCTTGAAAAATTCTCATAACATATAGAACATAATTAACCACTCATTTATTATAATTATGAAAAAAAGTAACATTGTGTTTACTACATAATTACTCTATGTTTGATACTTAATACTTTGAAAAAAATGGTAAATATATATTTTAAATTCATTTTTCCTAATTGCAAGAGTTCAAACCTACACATTTTGTAAATACCATTCAATTGTGAGTTTTAAAAATTCTTCATAATGTATACAACGTAATTAACCATTCATTTATTATAATTATGGAAAAAAGTAATATTGCGTTTGCCACATAATTACTCTATGTTTTGTACCGGTAACACCCAATTTAAATAATAATTCTAATTTAAATGAAATGTCACACAGAGTAAAACATTAAGCAAGGTCCTGGAGTATAAACGCTACTTCTTACAGTTATCCCAAAAGAAATCAGGAAGTAGAGGTGTCAATTTGGCCCCTAGTCCATGGGCCAGCCCTGACCCACTCTTCATAAAGCCCCTTTATAGGGGCCTCCAAATGTGGGGGCTAAAAAAACCCACAGCCCCCAAAGCCCCCTCTCTAGTGGGTTAGGGCTAGGCCTAAGGTGGGTTAGCCCCCCAAATAATACTACATTAAGCTAGAGCCAAAGATTAAGTCGAGTGAGCAGGACGAGCCCGATGACCCACACGGGCTCGACGACCCGGATGGGCCCGGTGACACGGACGGGCTCGACGACCCATACGGGCCCGATGACCCGGACGGGCCCGACGACCAAGACGGGCCTAACAACTTAGACGGGCCAGGCAACCCTAACGGGTCCAACGACCTGGACATGCCCGACAACCTGAACGGGCCTGAAGAGCCGGATGGGACCGACGACCCAAACGGATCCTACGACCCAGACGTTGGCCTTGTCAGGTTCATCGAGCTCGTTTGGGTCGTTGGAACCGTTCGGGTCGTCGAGCCCATTTAGATCGTTGGGCTTGTCTGGGACGTCAGGCCCGATCGGATCGTTGGGCCCGTCTAGGTCGTAGGGCCCGTCCAGGTCATCGGGCCCGTCTGGGTCGTCGAGCCCGTCCAGGTTATCTGGGTTGTTTGGGTCTTCGTGCCTGTCTGTGTCGTCGGGCCCGTTCGGGTTGTCGTGTCTGTCCGGGTCGTTGGGCCCGTTCGGGTCGTCGAGCCTGTCCAAGTCGTCGGGCTTGTTTGGGTCGTAGGGCCCGTTCGGGTTGTCAGGCCCGTTTGGGTCACATGACTCGTTTGGGTTGTTGTGCCCGTCCAGGTCGTCCAGCCCGTTTGGGTCACAGGGCCCGTCTGGGTTGTTGTGCCTGTCCGGGTCATCGAGCCCGTCCGTGTTGTCGAGCCCGTCCGTGTTGTTGGGCTCGTCTGGGTCGCCCTGGTCTTTAGGCCCCTCTAGCTCGTTAGGGTCATCGGGCCCGTTCGGGTCGTTGGGCCTGTTTGGATCATCGAGCCCGTTCGAGTCGTCGTTCTTGTCGATGTCGTCGGGCAGGTCTGTGTCGTTCGACCCATTCAGGTCGTCGTGCTTGTCCGGTTTGTTGGGCCTGTCCCACAGATAGTAATATATTTTAAAAAATAATATATTTTTCATGTAAAAGATGAAAGCCCATTGGTTGGCCCTGGCTCACAGGGCTTTTGTAGGGTTTTTGTCCCTGTGGGCTTCTTTGTTGGGGGCTTTTTCTCAATTTAGGCATTTTTTGGCCCTGGCCCACATGGGCCAGGGCCAAGCCCTGTGGGCTGGGCCAAATTAACACCTCTACCAGGAAAGGATTAAGGCACACCAAGATGCCAATTACAAAGGAGAACAAGAGATCAAAAGTATTCAAAATACAGGGCCAAGATAAAGCAGTACATGGGCCACAACCCTAAAGGAAGATATAAAAGCAAAATCCAAATCGAAGCTATGCAACGAAATCACCATTTCCCTGTTGACCACGAAGTTTCTCGCATCTGCTCACATCAATAAATTGATGATCATTGCAAAGAGAGAAGATCACACACATAACAATTAAACAAGCAAAGGGTAAGCTAGAGTAGAAAATGGTTTATCATACATTTACATACACTTTTATAATCCAAAAATGCATATGTCAACCCATCATGTTATGACATGCACACAATACACTAAGACTCGAGACACGACTCATCCGGATACATATAAATAGTCGGATTCAGCGGATGCTTGCACTTGTAGTGGCCTTTATTACTCTATCGAGCTAATTGTTACAATGTTTCATGCCCCCACGCACAAGGTTAGCCTTAAAGTGTTCCAGACCTCCTACTACTCTCACCACTTGAGTCAGTACTCTCTATGTGAGACTAACTGACTCTTTAGAGTGTAAGGATGCAATCCTTACCTTGAATCCTTACTAAATTATATAAATGAGGCACCACCATGAACTCCCACTAACAGGGGTCATGGAGTTACGTCCTGACCAAGTGAGGAACCACCATGAGATCTCACCAAGAGATTCATGGAATGACGCCATGACCAAATAAGGCACCACCATGAAACAATCGTGGAATTACGCCCTAACCATACCAACATCATGTTCCATCAATTGATATAGAATCATTTCTCATGCTCATCCCATGCCACTTTTATAACCAACAATTCCATACATGTCACATGCCAAGGTCATGCCAAACTCATCATTATAACCCAAAACATAAAAGATTTCATACATAATCAGATGCCTCTCAGTTCAACTGGAGCCAACCATCCAAACATACCATCAATAACAAACATGCGAGAAAACAACACAATCTGCGTCAGGTCTTACTCAAGCTAGGAGCTCTCGCTTAGGCGAAAGGAGTCGTCTCGCTCGAGCTACAAGCTCTCGTTTAGGCGAGACTGCGAACAGAGGCCTAGGAGGTTTTGCGGACTCTCACTTAGGCGAGGCCATCTCTCCTGAGCGAGATTGTTCGTTGCTCAAAAGTTTAGTCTCCCGCTTGAGCGAGTGCTCGAGCAAAACTCCTAGGCGAGCTTCTACTATTCTCGCCTAAGCAAGACGAGCTCGCTTGGGCAAAAACAACGGTTCTCCTTCACTGTTCTACCTCTACACAACCAAATATTCATCCAAAATAACATACAACGCATATTCATTCCAAAGTAAGCATCATACAATCACTAGAGGTTCAAAACAGAACCAAGGCAGGCAAAATGAACTTAAAATACAATACCCTAGCTTCCCTTACCTGGGAAAAACTAGCAGAAAACTTCAACCCCAAACAGCAAAGCACAACAACTCTAGGAACAGATAAAGGAGATGGAAAAAGAAGTAGAACAGATCTTAAAATGAGCTCATTACGAAACCCTAACCAGAAGTACAAAAATATGACTGAAGAGGGAGGTATGAACTGGAGAATACTTACATGGAGCAAGAAAACGAGATTGAGCTAACTCGACAAAGTTTGGGACCAAACCCTAGCACGACAACGTTGTTGTTCTAAGAGAGGAAGAAGAAGGTTTTTTTGAAAAAATGGAGAGAATGACAGTGTTAGCTGGTTTAGGGGGCTTTGGGCACCCTATGGGCCACCCTTAGGCCCAACAGATTGGGGCAACCCTAAAAGAATTATGGCAGAAAAATAATTGGGCTTTACATTCTCCCCAACAACAAAAAATTTTCGACCTCGAAAATGAAGACTTACTAGAAAAACAAATGCGGATGTGACTTTCTCATATTCTTCTCTAACTCCCAAGTAGAGTCACCTGTCCTCCGGTCCCAGATGACTTTGACTAGAGTGAGTGGGTTTCCTCGATGTTCCTCCACTCAACTATCCTCTAAAGCAAAAGGGGGTACTTCCATAGTGAGATCCTCCCTGATCTGTACATCCTCTGCTTCCAACACATGAGATGGGTCAAAGACATACTTCCTCAACTACGAGACATGAAACACTGGATAGAGATTTGCCAACTGAGGAGGCAAAGCAATCTCGTAAGCCATGGGCCTGATCCTCCTCGAGATCTGCTAAGGGCCAAGGAACTTAGGAGAAAGCTTTCTTGAGCGGAGAGCTCTTCCCACACCAGTGGTTCGAGTCACCCTCAAGAACACGTGATCTCCAGCCGCGAATTCCAAAGGTCTCCTCCTACGGTTTGCATAAGCCTTCTGCCTACTCTGAGAGGCCTGTATCCTATCCCTCACCATTCTCACCTTCTTTGTAGTCTGTTCTAATAACTCTGGTCCAACTTGCACTGCTTCCCCATCTTGATACCAACATAGAGGGGTCTTACACTTCCTACCGTATAGAGCCTCATATGGCGCCATGCTAATGCTCGCATGAAAACTATTGTTGTAGGTCAACTCTATTAGAGGTAAAACTTCATTCCACGCATCTAAGTGATCCAGCTCACATGTTCTCAATAAGTCCTCAAGTGACTGGATTGTCTTCTCAGATTGAACATCGGTTTGGGGATGATAGGCTGAACTCATAGTTAGGTTGTTACCCAAAGCACTCTACAAAGTGTGCCAAAATCGGGAAGTGATCCACATATCTCTGTCTGAAACTATGCTCGACGGCACACCATGCAACCTCATAAACTCCTTAATGTACAGTTGAGCCAAGTTGGCCATTGACATCCTCATATTCATTGCTAAGAAGTGAGCACTCTTGGTCAATCGGTCCACTATGACCCAGATTGTATCATGCCATCTAAAAGTTCGTGGCAAATGGGTCATAAAATCCATAGCGATGCTATCCCATTTTCACACCGGTACTTCCAAAGGCTGTAGAATCTTGTCGGGTCTTTGATGCTTTACCTTTGCCTTTTGACACGTTAGACAAGCTGATACAAATTATGCAACATCCCTCTTCATACCATGCCACCATAAGATGTCCTTGAGATCCTAGTACATCTTAGTCATGCTAGGATGTAAACTAAGACGACTTTTGTGTCCTTCCTCAAGGATCAACCTCTTCACCTCAGTATCATCAGGTATACACACCCTACCCTGGAATCTCAGTATACCATCGTTACCCAGGGCAAAATCCTTTGCTTCATCTGACCTGAGTTGCTCCACCACCCTTTTCAAACTGACATCTAACAACTATCTTTCTTTGACCGAGTTCAAGAAGTCACTAGATATAGTAAGAGTACTACATCTAATGGACTCATATTCTAACTCAACTTGCAACTTTATGTCTTTGAATTTCTCCAACAACTCCACCTCTTTAATCATAAGGTGCGCAATATGCATTATCTTTCTACTCAGGGCGTCTGCCACCACATTTGCCTTCCTCGAATGATATAAGAGCTCAAAGTCATAGTCCTTCAGGAATTCCATCCCCCTTCGTTGTCTCATGTTTAGCTCCTTCTGATCAAACAAATACTTAAGGCTCTTATGGTCACTGAACACATAAAATTGGGCGCCATAGAGATAGTGCCTCCAGATCTTCAAGGCAAACACTATGGATGCCAACTCCAGGTCATGTGTGGGGTAGTTTCCCTTATGCACCTTAAGTTTCCTCGAAGCGTACGTCACCACCTTCTTATCTTGCATCAACACACAACCCAAACCTAGATGAGCGGCATCACAAAAAACCTCAAAGGGTTTACCAACATCTGGGATAACCAATATAGGAGCACTCGTCAACCTCCACATAAGCTCTTGAAAGCTTTCCTCGCACTTATCCGTCCAAGTGAAAGGTTGGTCCTTCCGGGTAAGTTGTGTCAAAGGCGCCACTATCTTGGAGAATCCTTCTATAAATCTCCTGTAGTAGCCAGCTACACCCTTGAAGCTCCTGATCTTTGTGGCCGACTTGGGACTCTCCCACTTAACCACTGCATCAACCTTCACCGGATCCACCACTATCCCTGGGCGAATATCACATGTCCCAAGAATTGCACTTCATTAATCCAGAATTCACACTTGGAAAACTTAGCATACAACTATTTCTCTCTCAGGTGTGTTGCATGCTCCTCCTAAGTCCTGGAGTAGATGAGTATGTCGTTGATGAAGACTACGACAAACTTATCCAAGAATGGCCTGAAGATCTTGTTCATGTAGTCAATGAACATTGTCGGAACATTGGTCACCCCAAAAGACATAACCACGTACTCGTAGTGTCCATATCGGGACCTAAAGGTCATCTTCTGCACATCATTAACCTTCACTAAAATCTGATGGTATCCCGACCGTAAGTCAATCTTCGAGAATACCGATGCTCCATGTAACTGATCCATCAAATCATCTATTTGTGGAAGAGGGTACTTATTTTTGATCGTCATCTTGTTTAAGTACATGTAGTCCACACACAGACGTGAACTTCCATCTTTCTTCTTCACCAACAACACTGGTGCTCCCCAAGGCGAAGTATTGGGTCGTATGAACTGCTTCCCTAGTAACTCCTCTATCTGACTCTTGAGCTCTACCAATTCTGCTTGAGCCATACAATATGGGGCCTTCGACACTAGCCTGGTTCCTGGCACCAGGTCAATAAAGAATTCCACCTCTCTACTGGGAGGCAACCGTGCACTTTCTCCGAAAACACATCTTCAAACTCGTGTACAACCGGTATAACAAATGCGCTCTCCCCCTTCTGTACCTCTAGATGCGTGAAGATTATGTAGCACCGTGCGCCATCTTGCATCTCCTTCATAACCCTTTGAGATGACAACAACTCATGCTCCCTTGAGTCGAGGAACAACAACCTTTTCTCTTGGCAATCTATAAGAATGCGATTGGCAGAGAGCCAATCCATCCCCAAGATCACCTCCAACTCCTGCAACGGTAAGCAGATCAGATTCACTTTATACCTGCGCCCCTCTACCTCTATTGGACATCTAGCACACAATGACGATGTCCTGACCAAACCCGACGTCGGAGTAGATACCCTAAGTTCACACTATAGCTCATACACCGGCAGACCCAACCATTTTACATAAGCATTTGACACAAAAGAGTGTATCGCTCAGAGTAATACAACACACAACATTTCATACCAGCTATCACACAACAACCCATAACTAGGTTACTTGAGCTTGCTGCCTCTACTCCGGTCATCGCATAAACTCTGCTTGTCGCCTAAAGCCTGTTGCCTCCTCTCCTCTGTTGATTCTGCACAGGAGTCTAGACTAGAGGTCGTGCCACTGCCTTAGCAAGAGAGGGGCAGTACTTGCCAAAGTGGCCTTCCTTGCCACAGTGGTTGCATCTGCGGTAGCCTTCCTTGTGTGGGCAAACACTCCTCAAATGAGGGCCTCCACACTTGAAGCACTGGACCCTGCTCTGCTGCAAAGGGAAGTTCCTAAACCCTTGGGACTAATAGGGAGGTCTATCATATGGTTTCCTCCTCTCCTCATGCCTTGGTTTGGACCTAGATGGTTTGCTAATCCTTTGTTGTTGTGTACACTGAGTCTCTACCTCATTCTTCATCTTTTCCATCACTCTGGCCTTCTCTACCAGCGTAGCAAAGTCCTTGATGGACAATGGGGCTACCATCAAACGAACGTCCCCACGGAGGTCGTTCTCAAACCTATGGCATCTCCATTCTTCATCGAGTGGCAAGGTGTAGAAGCGGCTAAGATGCTTGAACCTCTCTGCATATTCAGCCAAAAATTTGGTTCCCTAAGTTAGCTGGAGGAACTCCACCTCCTTCGCATATCTGACATTGTCGGGAAAGTATTCAGAGAGAAACTTCCCCCTGAAGGCCTCCCACGTAATTAGTTCCTCCCTTTCTTCCATGATGGATTTCATGTTAATCCACCAATGCTCAGCTTCCCCGATGAGCATGTATACTGCAAAAGCTAACCTGTTCTCTGTAGGGCACATCTTTGCATCAAAGATTCTCTCTATGTCCTTCAACCATTGATCAACGGCATTAGGACTAGTCTTGCCGTTAAACTTCATCGGGTGGTGTTTCAAAAAGTCATCCAAACACCACTCCCTGACTGGAGGTCGTGGCTTGGGACCAAAGATAGGGGCAACTGTCCTGTTCTCCTTCAGTTGGCAGAGAGCCTCCATACGCTGCCTATGGGCATCCTCAGCAGCCTCCATCTACTACATCACCAGTTACTATTGTTCCAATGATGTTGCCTATCGTTGTATCGATGCTTCATGTTATTGCATCATGACAATAATCTACTAAGTCATGGCTGCCACCATTACTTCTATCGCCCTCGCGATATCTGGTGCGTCGCCCTTAGAGGATTGAGGATTTCTATGTGGAGGTGCCATATCACTGGCATACAGGAAAACCATTACTCAGACTTGATAAGACAAGAACTTATCTAATGACACTAAAGAGACACAACAAAAACTAAGCAGACACCATAGCCCACAGACTCCAAGGAACGACCGTCCTGATACCATAAATGTAACACCCTATCTAAATAATAGTTCTAATTTAAATGAAATCTCACATAGAGTAAAACGGTAAGTCAGGTCCTAGAGTATTACCACGAGGATTTCTCGCATCTGCTCACATCAATAAATTGATGATCATCGCAAAGAGAGAAGATCACACACATAACAATCAAAGAAGCAAAGGGTAAGCTAGAGTTGAAAATGGTTTATCATACAGTTACATACACTTTCATAATCCAAAAATGCATATGTCAACCCATCATGTTATGACATGCACACAATACAGACTCGAGACACGACTCATCCGGATACATATAAATAGTCGGATTCGGCGGATGCTTGCACTTGTGGTGGCCTTTACTGCTCTACCGAGCTAACTGTTACAATGTTTCATCCCCCACGTACAAGGTTAGCCTTCAAGTGTTCTAGGCCTCCTGCTACTCTCACCACTTGATTCAGTACGCTCTACGTGAGACTAACTGACTCTTTAGAGTGTCAGGATGAAATCCTTACCTTGAATCGTTACTAAATTATATAAATGAGGCACCACCATGAACTACCACTAACAGGGGTCATGGAATTACGTATTAACCAAATGAGGCACCACCATGAGATCTCACCTAGAGATTTATGGAATTACACCCTGACCAAATGAGGCACCACCACAAAACTATCATCGAATTACGCCTAACCATACCAACATCATGTTCCATCAATTGATATAGAATCATTTCTCATGCCAATCCCATGCCACTTTTATAACCAACCATTCCATACATGTCACATGCCAAGGTCATGCCAAACTCATCATTATAACCCAAAACATCAAAGATTTCATACATAATTAGTTTACTTTCACTTTAAGTAGAGCCAACCATCCAAACATACCATCAATAACAAACATGCGAGAAAACAACACAATTTGCGTCAGGTCTTGCTCAAGCTAGGAGCCCTCGCTTAGGCGAAAGGAGTCGTCTCGCTCGAGCTACAGGCTCTCGTTTAGGCGAGACTGCGAACAGAGGCCCTGGAGGTTTTGCGGACTCTCACTTAGGCGAGGCCATCTCTCCTGAGCGAGATTGTTCGTTGCTCAAAAGTTTAGTCTCCCACTTGAGCGAGTGCTCGAGCAAAAATCCTAGGCGAGCTTCTACTATTCTCGCCTAGGCGAGACGAGCTCGCTTGGGCGAAAACAACGATTCTCCTTCACTGTTCTACCTCTACACAGATAAATATTCATCCAAAATAGCATACAACACATATTCATTCCAAAGTAGGCATCATACAATCACTAGAGGTGCAAAATAGAACCAAAGCACGCAAATGAACTTAAAATACAATACTCTAGCTTCCCTTACCTGGGAAAAACTAGCAGAAAACTTCAACCCCAAACAGCGGAGCACAACAACTCTAGGAACATATAAAAGAGCTGGAACAATAAGCAGAACAGATCTTAGAACGAGCTCACTACAAAACCTTAACTGGAAGTACGAGAATATGACTGAAGAGGGAAGTATGAGTTGGAGAATACTTACATGGAGCATGTAAACGAGATTGAGCTAACTTGACCAAGTTTGGGACAAGATCCTAGCAGAGGAACGGTGTTGTTCTAAGAGAGGAAGAAGTAGGTTTTTCTGAAAAATGGAAAGAATGAGAGTGTTAGCTGGTTTTGGGGTCTTTGGGCACCCTATGGGCCACCCTTAGGCCCAACAAATTGGGGCAGCCCTAAAAGAATTATGGTAGAAAAATAATTGAGCCTTATAGTACCTAATACTTTGAAAAAAAAAATATTAAATATATATTTTTTAAATTCATTTTTCCTAATTTCAAGAGTTCAAACCTACACATTTTGTAAATAGCATTCAATTTTTAGCTTGAAAAATTCTTCATGACGTATACAACACAAATAACCACTCATTAGTTATAATTATGAAAAAAGCAATATTGCGTTTGCCACATAATTACTCTATGTTTGATACCTAATACTTTGAAAAAAATAGTAAATATATATTTTTTAAATTTCTTTTTCCCAATTGCATGAGTTCAAGCCTACACGTTTTGTAAATACTATTCAATTGTGAACTTGAAAAATTCGTCATAACGTATACAACGTAATTAACCACTCATTTATTATAAGTATTAAAAAGATAACATTGCTTTTGTCGTATAATTATTCTATATTTGGTACCTAATACTTTTAGAAAATAGTAAATATTTTTTTTGTACTATACTATACGGATAGGACCGATAACCATGAATAACCATCTCTAGCCGCTAGCTATACTCCTGTTTGGAATACACCACTGATCAACTATATACAAAACTATTGTATACATAGCGGCTAAAGTTAAATATCGGTATGGACCACCTACTCAGGACTTACGAAGTGACATCTACCTTCACAAAACCAATCCATAAGCCTAACAGGTGGGCTTTGATAAGGCCCATGTAAGCCCAAAAGAGACCCAATGAGTCCATTTAAGGTCCAACTCATGGACCAGGTAATCTATGGTTAATATTATATAAATACAGGTGGACCCTAGCGATTAAAGGTATGGAATTCATTAATACTGATAATTAAGATTTGACTTTGAAAGCTCTCGCTAACTTGATTGTTGGAGTCCTTTTTGTAGGTAAGACCTCATATGCCTCATCTAGTAGCTGGATATTAAGACACGCCCCACAAGATCGTAGAGTACCCATCTTAGAGATTCAATGATTGGGTAAGACAATATTTGTGTCTCATGATAATTTATTATTGTTTCTGTAGGAACATTTTTAAATTCATTTTTCTCGAATTGCGTAAAATATATATTTTGCTTATGAAGAAGTCACATTCATTTTCTATTGTAATTTCTCTTGCCTAAAATGGCCTTTGGAGAAACTTATTCAAGCATCCAAGTCTTTCCAAAGATTGCATACTAGCATGTGGTACAACATTAGATGTATATTAACTATTTAAAAAAAATCCAAAGTATGCTTATTCTTACATTTGGAAGAGAAAGAGATTCCAACAATCGGGACAAGTTGCAAAACAAAATAAAATTCCAATTTATTCACCATGGGCTAATTTGGAACTTGTCAAATAGTTATACAGACAAGTTAAAGTAAAAAGAAAAATTAAAACTATTTATATGCTAAGGATATGCTTGAGCAGATTAACTACACATGTGAATTACATCATCTGTACCTAATTTTGCAAGATGAAAATGGAGAAATGAACATGTAGCTCATGCAATCACAAACAACACTAGCAATTCCTTTTTCTCACTCTACGTCAATATTTGTTTTTCCTTTTCCTCTTCTTTTTCACCTTCATTAACAATTTCCTCACTTCGAAATGTGTGAGTAATTATGAAGGGCATTGCGATGAAACATGGATGCTGAAGTTATGGTCGAGAGAGAGATCAAGAGGAAGAGATTGTGCACAGAAAAAAAGAGAAAGACGATGATTTAAAAGTATGAAATTAAGGTTCTGGCGGGGAGAGGATTGAAAATAGGAAGGAAGTGGTTTGAGTTTGAATGCCATTATTTGTACAGTGCTTCGGTGGATGAAGAAGGAAGGGGAGCAGAAGTGCAAAATGAAAATGGACGGAAAACCATGGTTTCTCTCCTCTACCACACGGAAAAGCTTTTGAAAATTACAAAAATTGAAAATAGATGCCACGTAGAAGCTTGTCAAAAGTTTGTCAAAATTTTCTTGTCAAAATATCATTTCTTATGTCTATAAAAGGCTTAATTAGTGATTTAGTCCTCTAATGTGCTGGTTTGGTTCATTTTGGTCCTTTTATTATATTTTGGTTCATTTTGGTCCTCTAATTCTTTAAAACTGTTCAATTTGGTCTTTTTCGTTAAGTTAATGTTAACACTGTGTCCGTACATGCTACGTGTCATTTTGTGGAATTTCAATTTTTTTAAAATTTTAAAATTTCTTTTTTTAAAAAAATTAAATTGTCATGTGTCATGTCAAGGTCGTGCCTTATGTCAATTCGTGCAATTTTTATTCATTTATTTTTTTTATTTTTAACAAAAAAAAATTGTCACGTGGTAGGCATTATTATGCCACGTGCTAGACTAATAATGATTGTTTACAATTTAGTCCCTTTATTTATAATTTTGATTCAATTTAGTCTCCCTAAAATGATAGGTGTATCGGATACGACACACAAGCTAAGCTAGAATTTTTAATGGCTTCCAAGTTTCGATCCTGGGACCTGTGGGTTATAGGCCCACCACGCTTCTGCTGTGCCACTCTGATTGATGAAATATGATTCACAATAAGTACAGATGATTTTAAATTTCAAAAAAACTGGCCAAAATAAAGAATTAGGATTTGAGTTTTGCCAAAAGCAATTGACAATAATTTTGAACTCTTAAATTTGGTCTATTTTTCTTATAAGCGCACACCCTAAATTTTAACTGGGTTAACTATGTTTTTGGTCCCTAAACTATAACACGATTTTGGTTTTAGTCCCTATTTCAAAGTTTAATCTTGTTAAGTCCTTGTTCTTATAAAACACATGAATTTGGTCTTCAATATCAGACGATGTTAACGGTTTTTGTGACATGGCAAACAATGTGCAAGGTCACCATTCATTTTTGACACGTGTTCTCTTTAAAATTACACGTGTAAGTTTATTTTTTTCACCATTCACCAATTTTCTCAGTTTCTCCAATTCATTAAAAATCAGAATGCGTGCGAAAATATTTAGAGATGTCAACTATGCATATTAACCTACACAAATGCCTACTCAATGGATGGGTCACCTACCTTATCAATGCTTTGTTTAAATTTTTACCCGTTCACCTTGAAATAATAACTCCTTCCTTTACTTTTACTTTTTTCAAAGAGAAAATAAAACAATAGTTTTAAAAAATTTTAAATTATTGAATACATTGAGTTTAAACTAATACTCATGCTATGAATTATTCTAAAAAGATAAATTCGTAATTATTAAAATTGAAAATAATAAGTGTATTTTAACCTTTTTTTAATCTCTTCGTGCTCTCTTTTCATTAGTTTTTTTTAATAAGCTTGTTAAGAGTAATTTTTTCGAGAAATAGTAGGTTCATTATTTTTATATATTAAACAAATATATAATTTCAATACAAAATTTTACTTTGATTAATTTTGAAGAATTGAATGTGTTTGATATTTAGTAATTGTTGTCATATTTATTTGTTAAAAAAATTATTGTTAATATAGAATTAATTTAGAAAAAAATTAACTTTTACCTTTTATTTATAAATTTAAAATTCTCTATAACTTTAAAAATTAATTATATATAAATATTATTTTTTTATTAAACACACAAATATTAAGTTCTTTTTATTGTATTAAAAATAAAACATAATTAATATATATACTGCATTAGTTGTTTGTCTATTTAAACATCATCATTCTTCAAAAAAATAAAAATGTAAGCCCAAAAAGTTTATTATGTATTTTGAAGGATTTGCATTCCATAAAGAGAGTTGAAAGAGTTATTGGAAGAAAAATTGGATGGGGCCGAGAGGGTGAGCGTGATAAAGGAGGAGAAAATAGGAGAATTGATGGAGAAGATGAAAATGGGGGAAATGAATTATTTATTAACTCTATTGATGGAAAATAAAGGAAGGAAGAAGATGATGGCTAGGTGAAGGTGGGGGAGGGGAAGGATGGAGATGGTGGAGGTAAGTATGAAATAAAATGAGAGAAAAAGAAAATAAATGTTGTACTTAGAATAATTTGAAATCACATATCAAATTAAAAAATTATCAACCACAAACCCACCATTCATAAATCACACTTATCAAAAAGACCCTAGTGACCCCCTACTTATGCAATTAGAAAACAATCACATGTTCCTCGCAAGCACTAAACATGACCCCTTACAAATACTTTAACACCATTAATGTGATAAAGATGTGGACAAGTAATAATTATAACATAAAAACACTAGGAACCACATATTTCAAATGTGTGCAAACTTAAATACATGAAACAATTATCATTGGAATTGGAAAATTTGGTAGAGGGTACTGTCAGTGTGTGAGTAGATTAAAGTTTTCACTAAGGTCTAAGGGATTTATAGGGTTTATGTTTTTCAAGGTATCCAGTGACAGTAACATTAACTTGCTTTAGTTGTTCTTCATAATGTATACAAGGTAGTTAATGTCCTACTCGTACCCCGACCTCACCTACCAAGGCCAAGCACTAGGTACTGGTTTCCACAAGAGATCAAGAATCCAATAGTATCCATACCCGACCTCATCTACAAAGGCCAGGTACTATGTACTGGTTTCAACAAGAGATCAAAAATCCCATAGTACCCGTACCCAACCTCATTTACCAAGGCCAGGTATTGGGTATTGGTTTCCACAAGAGATCAATAATCCCACAATACCAGTACTCGACCTCATTTACCAAGGCCAAGTACTGGGTACTAGTTTCCACAAGAGATCAAGAATCCCATAATACCCGTATAGGCCTCATCCACCAAGACAAGTATTGGGTACTAGTTTTCACAAGAGATCAAGAATACCATGGTACTCGTACTCGACCCCATCCACCAAGGCAAGGTACTAGGTACTAGTTTCCACAACAGATCAAGAACCCCATAAATACCCGTACCCGGGTCCATCTATCAAGGCCAAGTATTAGGTACTGGCTTCCACAAGGTATCAAGAATCCCATAGTACCCGTGCATGGCCTCATTCACCATGGCCTAGTATTAGGTACTAGCTTCAGTAGGAGAACAAGGATTCCACAATATCGATACCCAACCTCATCCCACCATGATTGAGTATCGGGTATGAACTTTAAAGAATCAAAGAATAGAAAGGGCTGTGTGGCAATTTCTCCAATCTCATTGGACCCAAAAAACGGTTGAAAAAGGTATTTTGGGCCAAAAGGCCCATCCCATTAAGACCCATAGGTAAAATAATATATATATATATATATATATATATATATATATATATATAGCACGTTACTCAATGCATTCATTATGCAATTAATATATCCTGAAATCCTTTGAGATTCTTTAACAACACTAGTGCTAACTTAAACATCAAAGTGTCTTTTACAAGCACACGTGCACCCTGGACGAGGACCACTAGAAGTGAAGAATTTCTAGAATGAAGATCAAGGGTCAGAGTACAATTTGGTCCTGTAAGAATAGTTAATCACTCATTTAATATAATTATCAACAAAAGTAACATTGCATTGCCACATTATTACTCTATGTTTAATATCTAATACTTTGAAAAAAATAGTAAATATATATTTTTAAATTCATTTTTCCCAATTGCAAGAGTTCAAACCTACACATTTTGTAAATCCCATTCAATAGTGAGTTTTAAAAATTCTTCATAATGTATACAACGTAATTAACCATTCATTTATTATAATTATGAAAAAAAGTAATATTGCATTTGCAACATAATTACTCTATGTTTGGTACCTAATACTTTGAAAAAAAAATAGTAAATATATATTTTTTAAATTCCTTTTTCCCACTACAAGAGTTCAAGTCTACACATTTTGTAAATACCATTCAATTGTGAGTTTGAAAATTTCTCATAACGTATACAATGTAATTAACTACTCATTTATTATAATTATGAAAAAGGAACATTGTGTTTGCCACATAACTACTCTATGTTTGATACCTAATACTTTGAAAAAAATAGTAAATATATATTTTTTAAATTCACTTTTCCTAATTGCAAGAGTTCAAACCTACACATTTTGTAAATACCATTCAATTGTGAGTTTTAAGAATTCTTCATAATGTATACAAGTAATTAACTACTCATTTATTATAATCTATTACATATTAAGAAAAGAAGATACCACCAAAATTACTACATTACCCATCTTCTTTTATTGACAAGTGTTATAAAGTTTAGTTTTTTCGTCCTTTTTAATTACCCATCTTCTTTTATTGACAAGTGTCATAAAGTTTAAGTTTTTCGTCATTTTAAAATTGTGTAACAAAAGAACCCGAATTCAAATCCTACAAAAACCAAATTGTTTTTATTTTTTCATTTATTTATGATTTCAACTATAATATTAATTATAAGTAATATTATTATTTGTAATATTTTTATAACTATTATTATTTGTAATTATTAATAATATTATTACTATAAATATTATTTGTAATGATAGTAGTAAAATTATAACTAATATTAATATTATAATAATAATAATAATAATAATTATTATTATTATTATAATATTGTGTTACTATTATATATTATTATTATTGGTATTATTAACATTATTATTATATATTATTATTATTATTATTATTACTAGTGAACACACAGGCGCTGTCGCGCTTGTGTATCCGAATTTTTTAATTTTTATAAGATCAATAATATTTATTTTTAAAATATATATAATAAATTTTAAAATAGTTGTTAAATAAAATAATTGTTAAAAAAGAGTTTTTAGCAAATAAAAAACATTTAAAAAAAATGGTTAAAAATAAACTAATTATAAAAGAATTAATTTTTAAAATAACTAAGGGTAAAACGGGTATTATGAAATGTGGACACGAAAAGAGGAATCCCCTTTATTGTTACTAGCGAAAACACAGGCGCTGCCGCGCTTGTGTGTTCGCTTTTTTTATGTATTTATACGTATAATATTAAGAATAATCGATTACAATTTATGATGGGTATAAGTAGATTGGTTGAAAAAGAAAACAGTAAATTACTAAGTCGTAAAATTATATAT
>Ga0214544_1008161_pt1 | contig 17723 bp, 15 predicted proteins | sample CNSS3metaG_FD_160074 | JGI IMG/M metagenome (GOLD analysis project Ga0214544, IMG submission 160074) | Root nodule microbial communities from cowpea collected in UCLA plant growth center, Los Angeles, California, USA - CNSS3 | ecosystem: Host-associated > Plants > Roots > Nodule | place: USA... | reverse complement strand
AATATATATTATTATAAAAAATATATATTTTTTTTAAATAAATATATATATATATGTATATATATATATATATATATATATATATATATATATATATATATATATTCATCTAATAATACACACGTATCATAATAATAATAATAATAATAATAATAATAATAATATTTTTAACTAATTGTCAATTTATGTCTGGAAGTAGACCTCCTTTAATTTAGAAAAAGAAAAAGACTAAACAGATGGTATGGTATCGTTACACTTCCATATTTTTGAGCATGAGTTAAGAAATAACCAGACAGTTGTACTAATAAATATGTGACATGTCTATTATTTGATAAGTTGTTTTCATCACCTACGTCGATAGTTTACATCACCTATCATTGTACTGTTACGAGTAATGGAGACATTAAATACTTGACAAAAAATATCAGTTACATGAAATTATTTTTCATTAGAAATATAAACTCGCGTCAAAAATACTTTTTACAAAAAATTAAGGTTGCTTGTCAATAAAAAATAATATTTTGAAACAGGAAAAAGATATAGAGAACAAAAGAGTAAAAAACAAAATTACTTAGAATTTTTAAAAATTTATTCTTCTGCAATAAATTGGGTACAACTTGTTTAAGAAACAAGACAATTTATATTTTACATTTTGTAATATAAGAAACAACCCATTATGTAAGTCAATATTTTAAAAATTACTTTAATACAAAATCTTTTCAAATAATTATACGATTTTCTCAATATCTACGTTGATATTTTTATGGTTGAAAAACACTACTCTAATGTTTCTTATAAATACTTAATTTTGTTAAACTATTGCACTTTGTTCTTCTTGTCCTTCTTAACCAGATGACAAAAGAATTATACAAAAAATTATACAAAATCTGAAGTTTTTTTTTTGGTTATATATTCAGTAATTTCAAATTTGCTCCATTCATTATCTCTAACTTAATAGTTTATCTTTTGCTTAACGAAATTGAATTATGCAACTCGAAATTAAAGTTTTGTTCTCTAAACTCATTTTGATGACCATGTTTTTGTTCTGCAATTTTAAATCCTTTTATCGAATTTAAGATGGTGACAATAAAATTATTGGTAATTCACTTAGCAAAATGGAATATACTGGATTGACTTTTATATGTGTAGTATAAATAATCACTATAAGAAAAACACTGATTAACAAGAGATCTTTTATGATAGATATATATTCGTCGATAAATACAACTTATCGATAAAATTACCGACGAATTTTGTTGATTGGTTTACTGACAAATTCTTTCGTCGGTAAATACTTCTTATTGGCGAATGTACTGAACAAATATCCTTGATTAGTCTATCGACATATGTTTTCGTTGTAAATACTTCTTACCGACGAAATTACCGACAAATATTTTCTTCGGTAAAGTCGTCAATGAAATTAAAATTACATTTCACTTTGGCCTGCCCTCAATTTCAGTCTCCCTCCGAGAACGCAAACCAAACACAGTTGTCCTGCGCTGCCATGAAATGCGAATTTGCAATTGATGCTTTTGTGGCGTAAAAAACCAAATCAAAATCGCGCTGTTGCCCGTCGTGAAATCGTCGTGACACTACGGTGTTTTATTGTTCGTGGGTTGTGGGAACTCAGCAAGGACCGTCGTGGTCCTCCCACCATTGCAATTGTTGTCTTTGTGACCTTGTTCGTTGGTTGGCAGTGCTAAGTCAATTTCTCACCGTTCATCGTTGTTTTGTGGTTTATCCTTCTTTCTATTCCCTGGCCAGCGGTAACTATTGTTGGATTGTGTTTTCGAAGCATTTCGTGCATTGAAGCTGCGTTGTTAGGAGGCGTCTGTGAGAGAATTGAGCCATTGCTTGGTGTGCCCATTCTTCCCTTTCTCTCGAGCCCTAATTGAGTGTTATTTGCTATTTTTGGTTCAAAGAAGTTGTTTGATTACAAATTTGATGTTATTCTAAATCAAATGTCTTCGTTCTTGATTAAATATTTGAAAATGAAACATAAGTTCAGTTTTGGATGAACTTTAATTCTAACCTGGAAAATTAAAACCCTTGCATTGAAAATGAACTTGAGCGTGCATGGTTTCACAAAATGCCATTATGAATAGTTAGATAATTGATGGATTGATTATTTTAGAATTTGATACCAATTTTGCTTATGTATGCAATGGTTGCATGAATTGGGTTCAACACTTAAAAAATCCTTTTAGAATGCCTTCTAATATTTGTTTTGGTATGCCAACATGAAAACAAAAACACCAATTGCTCCCTGGCCAATGCTTAAGCATATTGTTTCCTCACTACAACCTTGACCATGTCCAAAAGGTTGGAATTTGGAAGTAAATGGTCTGATTGTGGTTGTTAATGAGTGTTGATTTTGGGCCATTTGTGCATACTCTTATTCTTGACTTTGACTATAGTATGTGTGAATGTGTTTCACTCACCAACCTAAGCACTAGCTATAGCTATAGCAACATATTTTGCCTTTCTCACTTAACTACAAAACAATCCATGCTAAGTTATTAATACTAACTTAGCTAGACTAGAAAGCTAAATGGTAAGAATGCATATTATGCTTAAGGTGCAAAGACTAATAGTAGTTATACACTCCTAAAAAGTATGCTAAAATTACTATACTAACACTAATTCTATAAAATACAAGAATTTACTAAAAGAAAATAATGTAATCTAAAATGAACTAATCTAATCTACTACCACTCAACTAATCTTGTATAGGATGCAATCTAGTTCATTGATTTCACTTCCAGCCATGTCTAATGTTTCTCTACCTCAACACAAGTTCCATTTAATGCCTCTTTGAGTCTACAATAGTTGGTACAAGCTTTAAGTAAGAATAGTAAAAAGTCAATTCATGATCAACGTAGCAACTTTTCATCCAATTTAGTGCATAATTTCTTTTTTTGTTGTTAGTTTTTCTCTACTTGGCTCTTGATCAAGCTTCTTCTTCCACGTACCAACAAAGAGTAAATAAGCCTAACTTGAATGCACTATTCTTGGTTTTAGGTAGTGATTTTTGGTTAATATTTTAGGAGATACTTTGTGAGTTAGGATTAAGTTTTCTTAAGTCATTTTAACCTTGTTTAGGTAGTTTAGTGGTAGTTCTACCCATGCTTTAGCATAAGCTTAGTTTTAGCCTAGTTTTAAGGTGTTTTTAGAGGTTTTAGGTGGTGAAAGTTTGAGTTTTAAGAAGGATTTTAAGTTTTGAGTTCTTTCTTAGGTTCCTTAATCATTTTAAGTCTGTTGAATAGGTTCTTAGTGCTATTTTTACCAGTTTTTATTATAAATTTCATGTTAGAGGAAAAAAGAAAAAAAAAAGTTAACTCATGGTCAACTTAGCAACTTTTTTAGCCAATGAAGTGCATATTTTGCCATTGTTTTTGTAATTTTTTCTGCCCTTAGTTCACTATTTCTGCATCAAAATAAGCCACACAAGTTAGTCACTCTAATTCAATGAGAAAAACATAACTAAGGTATTTTACCAGACTACTTATGCATAAACTAGCCGCACAACTTAGTCTCCACATATCAATCTTTGTTTTGCATGTTCTTCCTCACTTTTAGCTAAGTTTTCATCTTTCATATACTAATTAGATTGTGTTTGCATCATTGCTTAATATTTCCTTTGCTAATTTGGTAGTATTAGCTCATTTTGACCAATTTCTAGTTAGTTTTATGGGTTTTCACAAGACAGATTCAAATTTCCTTGTAGCATCTGATTTGTGATATCTTTTTCAACCTTTCTTTTGCTAACTAGAACTTGTCCAAGTAGTTATAAGAGTTATATGCAGTAGTTTCGTTCAGTTCTAATTTTTTGAAGTTTAAGCATATTTTAGTGGTAGTTTTAGGTCTTAGGTAGCTAGATTTTAAGTTGTAGTCAGTTTTAGCAGTGTGAGTTGTTTTATAGTCATACTTTGCCATTAGAAACTTGTTAGGATAGTTAGATTACAGTGTCATAGGTTAGCTTAGTACATGCACATAGAAAAGGGTTAATTTTGTAGACTAGTCTTGGTTTTAGGTAGTGATTTTTGGTAAATAATTTAGGAGATAGTTTGTGACTTAGGATTAAATTTGCTTAAGTCATTTTAACCTTGTCTAAGTAGTTTAGTGGTAGTTCTACCCTTGCTTTAGCATAAGCTTAGTTTTAGCCTAGTTTTATGGTGTTTTTAGAGGTTTTAGGTAGTGAAATTTTGAGTTTTAAGTAGGATTTCGGTTTTGAGTTCTTTCCTAGGTTCCTTTAGTCATTTTATTTTTGTTGTGTAGGTTCTTGGTGCTTTTTGTACCAGTTTTCATAGATTTTAGATTTGAGCAAAAGGCAAAAAATCAACTCTTGGTCAACTTTTCAACATATTTGCCAAATCTATCCAATCTAGTTATCCTTTTGAACATTTTGGTTTTAATTATCCTTGATCAAGTTTGATTCCACATGTATGCACTTGTTCCTTTTGAGCACAAAAACATTTAAACCAAGTTAGCTAATTCATTGTACAAAAGTACACTACTATTTTAACTTTTTACAACTCCATTTTAATTATTTTAAGGGTCTCTCTTAAAACATCAATTTGAACCTTAACTCCAAATGACACCCCCAAAGTCAAACTTTCATCATTATTTAGTAATATTTTAATTGAATCAAGTTCTTGTACACATAAAACTCTCATGTCTACTTTTTAAATGGCTTCTTATTTTGGAGGTACATTGACAAGTTTCTTTTGTAGTTCCTTCTTCTTTGACTCAACCTCAACCCTTCTCTGGTGTTCTTGGTATGTAGGGTTCATTAAAATTGTTTTTGTTGTTTGAATATATATGATTAAAGTATGATTATAGCAAATTGAAATCAAGTAAATTAGAGGTGTGCCAGAATGAAGAAATTATTTGTGCACCCTTAGTCTTTGCCTTCTACATGCATGAGCTTAAGTAGTAATAGGTTTATTACTTAAGTCCCATGTTTGATAATTATCCTTTGTTGCACTAGCACGGTGTAACATTTTTCTCCTTTGGCTTGCCCTAGGACATGGCCGATGTTCCCATCCACCATAGTTGGATGTATGACTGTTGTTATCTTGCAAGAAGAGGTTTGAAGGAAAATTTTTTCATAGGAGTTGAAGACTTTGTTCGGACAACTCGACAATATAAATATGATGCTCTTGATAGAGGGATTATATGCCCATGCTTAAAGTGCAAATGCACTAAATTTTTGAATGAGGTGGTTAAAGTTCACCTATACCAAAAAGGATTCATGCCAAATTACAAGATTTGGACATTTCATGGTGAAGAAATCCCCTTTGTTGATTTGACTACACGTGAAAATTGCCTTCATTTAAATAATAAGATGGCAGTCATTTAGAAAAGCATCCAAATGAAGACACTTAGAGGTTTTACAATTTATTGGCATAGGCAAATCAACTTGTATGTGAAGGGGTAACAGAGTCGAAACTGTTAGTATGCATTAGACTTTTGGCTTGCAAATCTAATTGGAATGTTCCCAACCCAACATTAGACAGTATGGAAAAAATATATTTAGATCTAACACCACCAAATAATTCTTTGCCAAAGAATTATTATGAAGCCAAAAGATTAGTTTCAAAGTTAGGATTGAAGTCTAAGTAGATTGATTATTGTTTTAATGGGTGTATACTTTTTTATGACAATGATAATGGCCAAAATGATGCATCATTGCTTGAATGCAAATTTTGTGGACAAGCTCAGTATCACACAATCCATGCAGGAAGAAGGAAAAAAAACCAATTCCATTGAAGTCTATGTTCTGCTTGCTTATAATTCCAAGATTACAAAGAATGTTTGCTTCAATGCAAATAGTAGAACACATGACATGACATTATGAGAACAAAAATCAAGGAATGTTATGTCATCCATTTGACGGTGAAGCCTGGAAGCACTTAGATCGAAAGCATGAATTCTTCTCTAGTGATCCCCGTAACGTTTGACTTGGTCTATGTTCGAATGGATTTAATCTGTACATCTAGGCGTCGTCTTCACCGTATTCTTGTTGGCTTGTGATTGTTACTCCATACAATCTTCCACCTAAGATGTGTATGACAAAGCCTTTCATGTTTTTAAAATGTCTAATACCATGTCCATATAATCTGAAGGCATTCATAGATGTTTATTTGGAGCCTTTGATTGATGATTTGAATAAGTTGTAAAATGGTATTTAGGCATATGATGTTTCAAGAAGGAAAAATTTCCTTATGAGGGTAGCTTTGATGTCGACTATTAATGACTTCCCTGCATATGGAATGTTATCTGGTTGGAGCACACATGGTAGATTAGCTTGTCCGCATTGCATGCGGCACACTAAGACATTCACATTGAATTATAGTCTGAAAAGTTGTTAGTTTGATTGCCATCAGAGGTTCTTGGCCAATGACTATCCATTTAGGAGAAACAAAAAGTCATTTCACAAAGGGGAAGTTGAAATAGATAGGCCACCTCCTAGATTAACCCCATCATAAGTTTGGAGAAGAGTAAAAGATTATCTAAAAGTGATTGACAACGTTGTGAAAAGGATAGATGGGTATGAAGAGTGGCATAATTGGACCAAAAGAAGCATCTTTTGGGATCTTCCATACTGGAAAGATAACTTGCTAAGACATAATTTCGATGTCATGCATATAGAAAAAAAATTTCTTTAACAACATCTTCAACACCGTGATGAATGTTAGTGGTAAGACCAAAGATAATGACAAGGCAAGAAAATATTTATCTTTATATTGTGGGTGAAAAGACTTGCATTTGAAGCCACAAACTAACAAGCAGTTGCTCAAACTAAAGAAAATTACAACTAACAAAAGATGAATCTAAAATAGTTTGTCATTGGATCAAGGAACTAAGAATGCCAGATGGTTATTCTTCAAACTTGGCTAGATGTGCTAATATCGAAAAGGGTAGTAGTATTCATGGTATGAAAAGCCATGATTGCCATGTCTTCATGGAGACATTAATCCCTGTTGCGTTCAGCTAATTGCCAATGCACGTATTAAATCCTCTAATAGAAATTAGTCACTTCTTCAAAGACTTGTGCTCAACGACACTGAAGGAGCATTCAATGAGAATGTTGGAGGAAAATATTCTAATTATTCTTTGCAAATTGGAAATAATATTCGCTCTTGGGTAATTATTGATGGGCGTAATCCATTGGTAATTATTAGCTACACCACTTCTACCGACAGATATATGCCCGTTGGTAATCTATCAGAAAAACATGATTACCGATGGATATTATTTATTATCGACAAATATATGCCTGTCGATAATCTACTTTTTTTTAGTGAACATTGTATAGTACAGACCTCTTGGTCAAACACCAAGTGATACTCGAACAACATAAGGTCAATCGGTCAGGGTACTTGGACATATCGAAGGAGATCGATCAATTAGACATTTGACATAATTAACCAACTTAAAAGTCATTTAGTGTAAGTAAACTAAAAAAAGGTATTAAAGTTTGATTGAGTTACAATTAGACCGGTGGTCATAAAAGCCTATAAAAAATAATATAAATATAAAGTCTACGCAAAGTAGTTAGATTATATTCATTACAACATTCAATACACCCTTTACTCCGACACCTACTAATTTAAGCATCAGAGTGTCTTCTACAGGTACACCTGAGCAGTTTGGACGATCAGAACTCGTCAACGTTGAGTTAGTAGAAGATTGAGGTGACCCATAAACTAAGATATGAAGGAGTTAGAAGTGCTCGACCAATCTTGTAGAAACATTTTTAAATTGATTCTATTTCTCATTTTAACATGAATAAATAAGAGTTAAAAAATAATTTCTTGCTACTCAAGCCACGAATAAAGATTACTAAGTCCATCTTTTTGCATCCTTTCTAGAATCTCCATCACTTTTTTTCTTCCTCCTCATCAATTTCTATGGAACAAATTTTTATTTTAGGTGAGTGGTTCTCGTATTTGTTCTTTTTCTCCTTTCTATGGTGTTAGACTAGATTTAGGAGAAGGATAGGATCATTAGATTACGAGACCCTAACCGTTAAAAAAAAATCTAAAATAGATGTATTTATTGAATTCACGCGAGTTGTTGAAATCATTATTTTAAAATATCTTCAAGTAGATAGTGATGTTTTTAAGTATGGTTTATGTTTTATCACTTATTAGAAAAATTAAATTGAAAAGTATTATCGTTTAAGTAACCTAATGGTATATTCAAACCACCATAGCTACGTACTTTTAAATACGATGTGGAAATCCCCTATGATTAAATTTTTCAAGGTGTAAATAGCGATAATTCATGACATAAACAAGAGAAAACTCTCTCAAAATGTTGAAGCTCTATATTAGGCTAATAAGTAAAAAGAAGTTGTTTAATACCAAGAAGGGTAAAGAGCAAATTGTGTTGGTGCAAATGCCTATAGAAAAGGGTGAGGGATTGAATAAAGAGTAAACTCATATTTGTGCGTGAAATAATCTAAAATAAAATGGTAAAGAAATCAAGCATAAAAAGGATTTTTATATTGGTTCACCTCTAACACTTGGTCTACGTCATGTGCTCTCTCAAGCACACAACTTAAGAGGTTTCATGAATCAAGACACTTGACAACAATGAGTATGACCCTCTCCAAGTTACACGAGTATCAACATCTTCAGGTCATATGAGTATCAACCTCTCCAGGTTACACAAGTATCAACCTCCTCACATTTTCATGAACAATTGCTAACTTTTCTGGTTTTAATTGTGTTATTACATTTCTTTAGGTTATGTTCAGTGCCATACACATATTTTAGTTATTTCAATCATTTAGACATATTCCATATTGCTGCATGTCAAAGTTCATCTTGCATTTTATCAAACATTTGGAGTGCATAGTGTGTTATTGAGAAACAATATATATTGATTAAAAGAAAATTGAAATGGAGTGGCATAACACTATGCATAGAAAAAATAAAATAATGCAAAATTGAGAAGTTAAAGATGTAGCACAGACAATACTATATATGACCGAGTACATCTCATACAACATAGCTCGACACCATATCGATTAGAGCTATTAAGGACTAAGCATCTCAAGAAAAACTAATAAGTTTCAAACGTAATTGACAGGGAGATTTAGCCATAAGCAATATTAAAGAAACCCTAAAAGGATCAAGAAAGCTAATCACCTAGACCACCTAGGCCTAACTATGTAAAAGCCTATAAATCCATTGTAAGTAGTTTTGTTCATGAGGTAAATACTATGCATTCATTACTACATTTATTACCATCTAATGCACATATTTGACTTAAGCGTCAAAATATCTTTTACAGGCACATCCATATCTACAAAACTGGCAATATTATGGACCAGATACATCTCAGAGTACCTAGAGGTAGAATAGGGGTGTCTCAAATTGAAGACTGAGAAGAGATAACAAGTTTTGGAAGTAGTTCACAAGTTGAGACGTGTGGTTCATGAGACGTCTTTGTAAGACCCGAGAAAATTAAATAGTTAATTAAATAATTATTTAATTAATGCGGGTAATAAGAGCATTTAAGGTATTTAATGTGGATTGTCATGATGTGGAAAGTACTAGCTTAAATAGTTGAAAGTACTTTGATTGTGTGAGAGGACTTAGGTTCAAGTCCTATGTATGCCATTTGTATGTTATTTAACTTATGCATTTTTATGTTATATATTTGAATGTGAGACGTGATAACATAATCTTAGAATTAGATGAATTATCACGAATATGAGTTGGTTGAATTGGTTGTGCACTTACTTTGTGATTGAAGGGTTGTGAGTTCAAACCTTGCTAAGAACAAAATTGCTCTCTTTTTGCCAAATTTTCTTTGGCATGAATATGAAAGGGTTTAAGGAACCCTAGCAGCCAATAGAGAGGTAACTTAGAGGGCTAGAAACATTCTGTTTATGAGCCTTGATTAACCATTAACCCATTTTTTTTATTAATTTTCGTTTGGTGGAGTAAATGGGTAATTAGAGATGTAGTAAATTGGAGAGAGAGGGAATTAGCAAGGGGAGAGGCATTAAAAATTCTGGTGTGAACGTTGGGTAGCGAGGGTTAGCATTTGGCACGTAATTCAGAGAGGAAGTGGAGTGGAAAAACCATTCTTACGGGTACAAACAAGAGACAAGAGTGTTTTGGTTCGAGACACACACGAATTTGAATTGGGAGCAAGGGTTCTAGGTAAGGGGAGTTGTTTTGCATGTTTTTAGTCGTGAACCCTATACTGTGCATTGCGTGATTGGAACTGCATGTTTCTTATCTATTTTCTGCACTGTTTTATTGAGGTTTCTGGGTTTTTCCCAGAAACCGCCTGGCGGCTCAATCCCTACCACCAGGCGGCACATCAAAGATGGGCATTGTTCTTGTTTTGGCTTGAACCGCCTGGCGGCGATGAATTTCTGCCAGGTGGCGCGACACTGTTCACATTCTTTTTGGTGGTTTTAATGTTGTTTATATGGGAATCAATATGGTTTCTGGAATTGATGTATGTAGCTTCTATTGGATACCTTGTTGGTCTGAAATCAATTAAAATTTGGGGTATGGCAAAGCTTAAGATATACTCGTGCATGAATTGAGTTGGGTTTACTCAGGAGATTAAAGATCGAGGAACCTTTATGAATCGAATTAAGAGCATAAAGTTAGTCCATTATATATGTATTGTTGCATCTTGGTGAATGTAAGTGGTAGGGATGAATACTGGAAAATGGATGAATCTGTCGCAGGTATGAAGAAGCCTGGTTTATATGGGGAACTGATACACCGCCTGGCGGCGTTTTGCTTGCCGCCAGGCGATGGCGAGGCCAGATATTGGTTTTTGATTTCAGGTAGTGAAAATGAGGAAGAATCTTGGTGAGTGAGTGGTTTTAGAATTTATTGGTAACATTGGAAAGGCAATATAGTGTGGTAATTAATTATGTGAATGGTAATAGGTTGAAAGTATGACTAAGATATGTTGTGTTGGTAGGAATGTTAAGGAAAGAAAGGGAGGATAGTAATTTTAGTTAATAGTTCAGGTTCTGGAAGCATAGTTTTTGCATATGTGTGATTGGATAATTGTTAATCAAGACTTATTGGATTTAGGTATCATTCGTGACTTAAATGTATTGATGGATGATATTTGATTATGAAACATTGCATAGAAATACCAATTATATGTGGTGGAGATGCTGGATGGAGAAGTAGTGGTGTTAAGTTAAAGCAAGTCTTTGGAGAGTGGGATACTATGTTTGCTAAGGGCCAAGCTATGACTAGAGTAACTTAGGAAGTGGATCATAGGTAATGGACCATGTGTAGTGTGACCATATTCCACCAATTTGAGGTTGAAGAATAAGAGAACATGAGTATCTTGGTGTTGTTTAGTGGTATAAGCCCATGCGCTCAGACTTGTGTGAGAAAATCTGACAGTATGTGTGCCACTGGTGTAGCGCCTGGCAACACGGGTGTGTTCCGCCGGGCGGTGACCGAAAAATAGTGGCACTAGGAGGGCGATGGCGCCTGGCGATGGGTAGGTACCGCCAGGCGATCTAGACTGTTTTCGCCTGGCGGCGTGTAGGCTGAGCCAGGCGAAAAGGTTGATGTCCTTGATTTGTTTGTGTGTTGTTTTGAGCAAGGATGCTACACTTGGATCGGGAGATGCTGTGCCATGAGAGGGTAGGTTCATGGATGGTGTATAACATGTGATGATATGAGCGGGGAGGTTCATATCCAATTACTCTCGCGTGGGGATACGAGCAAGGTAGGTTTGTATGTTCCGTGCTCACGCTTGAGAGATGCCACGTGCGGGGAGGTACGGGGTTGGTGAATCACATGTGTTGGACTACGGGCGGGTAGGTCCATAGAGTAGGACTACGAGCGGGGATGTTCGTAGAGTAGGACTACGAGCGGGGAGGTTCATAGAGGCAAGACCACGAGCGGGCAGGTTCGTGTGAGCATCATATTCCCGAGTCCAAGGCTAACCATATGTGTGATTTGAAGGCTATAAAGCCTTGGGTTTAACGTCTTGACCAAGAACTAAGTAAGTGGAATTAAATGGGTGTATTATTTATCTGATGTTAATATATATATATATATATATATATATATATATATATATGTGTATATATGTTTTTTTTTTTTCTCAGCTCACCCTTTTTGCTTGTGTATGGCGATGATCGTGTGATTCGTTACACGGGAGCAGATGTGGATACAGGTGATGCTGAGGACGCTCAAGCGACGGAGTGACGGCTAGCTTGGGGATTAGAGCTAGGAGTTTCACCTTGTATTTATGACGTTTTATTTATGATTATGGATTTTTTTTGGAAATTGTAATGTCATTATTATTACTATCTTATAATTTTGGCGCGTGTTTAAATATTTGAAAAATTTCCCGCGTTTGGGAATAATAATATCATGACTTTTAATCTTATTTCCTTTCTTTATTTATTTAAATTAGTAATATTCCTTAGGGATGTTACATTTGGTATCAGAGCAAACGTTTTTTTTTTTGGGAAAATTGGGGAGTGAGCTGACCGTTATTGTTGTATGATGTGTGGTTAATTGATAGAAATTGATAGTGTTTGTTTTAATTTTAGCTGTTTAATGTTAACAGCTGAACTATGTGGCGTGCACAGGGAATGGCAAACCGGAGGCGTAGGAATACCGCAAGGACTGACGAGATAGCTAATGCAATTCATAGGATGGTGGACGCAATGTAACTAGTGGCAGCACAACCTCAAGCGATGGTTCCACTGGTAAGACCTGTGACGATGGAAGACTTCATGCGTCATAAACCAGCAAAGTTTACTGGGAAAGCCACCCTAGATGAGGCAGATGCATGGCTCCGAGAATGCGAGAAGATATTCAGGGTAATAGAGTGCACTGAGGCACAAAAGCTCACCTTCGCCACCTTCTTGTTGGTGACCGAGGCTGAATATTGGTGGATGGGGATGCAACAGCAGATGCAGAACCGAGATGAGGAGGTGACATGGACCAGCTTTAGGACGAGATTCCTGGAGAAATACTTCCCTGATAGCGCTAAACATGAGCGCGAAGTCGAGTTCCTCACCCTGCAGCAAGGCAACTTATCCGTGCAGGCCTATGTAGAGAGGTTTGGGTATCCCTCGAGGTTCTACTCCCAGACAGTGACTGAAGAATGGCACTGCAGGAAGTTTGAAGGCGGCCTCAAACATGAACTGAGGCGCTTTATTGTGTCGTTGATAGTCAGGGAATTTCCCATTTTGGTCGAGCAGGCCAAAAGCGTGGAACAACTAGAGATGTGGCCCAGTAGGGTCAGTCGACCGTAGAAGAGTGATGGAGAGGACAGACAGCAGAAAAATCCCTACAGCCGACCTACATCCTCCTCACAGAAGTTGAGATGTTATAACTGTAGAGGAGAGCATTTGAGGAGGGATTGCACTAGACCAGCTGGCAGCGGAGGCAGCAGTATATGCACTCGCAAGTGCTATGCATGTGACCAGCCAAGGCATTTTGCCAACAAATGTCCTAATAAGAAGACCACTCCAGGATCGCGATCTCAGCCACCTTCATCTGATAGGCCGAGAGTAGCAGGTCGGGTCTTCGCCATGACTAGTACTGAGGCCACCTGGTCAGGTAACCTGATTCTGGATTATTGTTTCCTTTTTGGTAACAGTGTGCTAATGTTGTTTGATTTAGGAGCTTCGCACTCCTTCATATCCCATGATTGTGTGGAGAAATTGGGATTGTCTACTCGTGACCTGGGATGCGAGTTGATAGTCTCGACACCAGCATCTGGACAGGTTTCAACAAACCTAGCCTGTGTTGGATGCTTGATGGAAGTAGAGGGCATATGCTTCAAGGTGAACCTCGTTTGCTTGCCCTTGGAGGGACTAGAGGTCATACTGGGAATGGACTGGTTGTCTATCAACCATGTGGTGCTTGATTGTGGACGTCGCAAAATTGTATTCTAGAAACTGAGGGGATAGAGTTGGTGTCGTCAGGAGAGGCAGTGAAAGAGATGAGGGGGGGTCCACTTGTTTTATGATAGTGGCCCAGGAGAAGATGAGTACAAAAGAGCAGATCAGTAAGATACCAGTGGTGGATGAGTATGTCGATGTTTTCCCAGATGAGATACCCGAGTTGCCACCCAGTAGGGATATAGATTTCTCAATTGATCTAATCCCTAGAGCGGGCCCAGTGTCGGCAGTACCGTACAGAATGGCACTGACAGAGCTAGCAAAGTTGAAGAAAAAGATATAAGACTTGCTAGAGAAGAAATTTATCAGACCTAGTGCCTCACCATGGGGAGCTTCGGAGCTACTGGTGAAGAAGAAGGATGGGAGTTCTCGGCTGTGCGTCGATTATCGGTAATTGAATAAATTGACGATAAAGAACAAATATTCGTTGCCAAGGATTGATGATTTGCTCGACCAACTGAGAGGGGCAGGTGTGTTATCTAAATTCGACTTAAGGTCTAGATATCATCAGATCTTAGTCAAGCCAGAGGACGTTCAGAAGACAGCTTTCCGATCGAGATATGGGCATTATGAATATGTTGTTATGCCATTTGGAGTGACCAATGCTCCAGCTGTCTTTATGGACTATATGAACCGAATCTTCCGCCCCTATTTGGATAAATTTGTGGTGGTGTTTATAGATGACATCCTCATCTACTCTCAGACTAAGGAGGAGCATGTAGGCCACTTGAGAGTTGTACTGGAAGTGCTGAGAGAACATCAGCTCTATGGAAAATTGTCCAAATGTGAATTATGGTTGGAGGAGGTACAGTTTCTGGGGCATGTTATCTCTTCACAGGGTATTACTTATACACTCCCTTTTTTCAAATGGGCCATACAAAACCTATTTCTCCACCCTTTAATATATCTATTTTCACCACTCATAAAAATTAGCTGTAATCATATGTTGTCATGTGGCACTATCACTTTAATATCTTATCCAACGACAAGCATACACATGGCATTTATGCACCACTCCTAAATCTATCCCATCAAAATATGCCATATCATCATCTTCTTGCTCTCTTACTAGACATAGCAAAAAATAAAACTAAATATCTACAACACGAAGCCATAATGACAACCTCCATTGCGCCACTAGCTAACCACACAACAATAGGTCGACAAACATTCGCACACAACCATTAAAGTTTCACTAAACAACCATCGTCCACCTGTAACAACAATGTCGTCAGCTACTACGAAGCCACCACTAGATTTCCATCTCACCGTGCCAATGACGAAAGAAACTGCACCACTATAGCCTTACCAGAATAGCTTCACCAAATCTTCATTACGAAATGCAACAACTATGGAGCAAGAGGAAGAAAATGGTTGATTTGAGAAAATGAGGGAGATTCCATGTGGCAGTCCCTCATTGGACAAGCAAGGGGTCAACCAAAGTTTGGTCAAAGTTGGTCAAACAAAAGGGGCTAAAATGTAAATATTGATATCTTTGAATTTCTCTACAAATTTGGACTACATGATTGCATTGGCTATATTGAGAAATTAGTTGGTGATAATTTATCAAATATCTTTAAGTAATTAATTTATTTAATTATTCAAAAACTATCAACCAACTATATTTGTCAAATAGTTATAAAAAACTGACTATATTTCTTCAAATATTTTTAGATATTCTTAAACACTATAAAGAGAAATGATATTTATGTTTATTTTATAGATAATTGAGATATTTCAACAATAGAGAAGCCAGATCCAAAGCACAATCAAGTTCTATATAAAGAGACCTATAAGAAGCATAAAAATTATTAGAGCTTAGGAACCCTTGTGGGGCCAAATTTCACGTTCTTTTTCCACCCTCTCTTTTTTTTTTGTTATTTCTACATTCTATGGAGTGCTAAGCTTTTAGATTTGGTTCCACTGTAATTTTATTATGGATCTTGAGGTAGATTAAAATGATTTCTTCATTCTTTTTATTATTGTTGAGGTCTTAGTTTATCTATGTCTTTTGTTTCTGAATCAAATAAAAAGTAATCATTTAAATTCTAGCTAATTAGCGAAGTGTTTAAATCTACATGTATGCTAATCATTGATGCGTGCGTATTTTTGCCCTCATTCAATGTTTAATTCTGGGTATTTAATTGAATTTATGTGCTTAAAGAGCGATTTAATTGATAATTCTAACAATTAGGCTATTTGAGCTTGTGTGATAAACATGTGTTAAAAAGTGATTTTTAGCTGCATAAATTATTTTTAGATATTTTAACGTCTGTTGATGCAGCTGAAGTTAAGATTAAACTCATTCAAGGTGGGAAAATAAATTGATTAAAGTTACAAACACCTTTGAACAAGGCTAAAATCAGCAAGTTCTGGAAAAATCACTTTACACCCCATACATTACTTAAACACTCTCCTATTTCCAAATAGGTCTCACAAAACCTACTTCTGCACCTCTGCCTTTGTCTATTTGCACCATTTTTTCCACTCATAAAATAGATTCACTCAGATGCTGCCATGTGGCAATCGTCAACTCTTAAAATTGGCCAACCTGCACATGCCACGTGGGCTTAATCTCCACTAAAGAATTTGAGCCAATAACATTTTGCCACATCATCATCTTCATCTCCACACAACCAGAAACCCTAGCCTCCATCTTCACCATGTTTCTGCCGCCGGGAGCACCTGCACGAGCCACGTCACCGAACCACCATGGGCGGCCATTGCACCTCACCGTCGCTGGAGGAGACGATCACCACGAACCAGAGCTGCTATACACAACTTCACCATTGCAACTTTGTGAAACAACAATGCACCGGCAGCCATTGATGAACACGAACCAAGCTCGTGAACAAGAATGAGCCAGAACAGCAGCGGAAGCCTTAACCACCACTGCAAAGATGAAACAACACCAGGTTCGGAACATCACCTTGTTGGAGAAGAAAAAAAAGCAGCGAACTTCACGCACTTGCAGCCATGGCAGCCTTCATGAATCTGCAACAGTGGAGAAGAGACGCGAACCATTGCAACAGCTTGATCGTGAACGCAGAACACACCGATTGCAGTGATGTTTTCAGCCACCACCGTGCCCAAGTTTGCACATCCGCGCAGCTGCCAAGGGAGGGAGAAACATGGAGGCAAAAACCCTAATTCTGGAGAGAGAGTCTCTACGCCACGTGTCAGCTTCTAATTGTACAGTCAAACTAGTCAAATTGGTCAAATCTGGTCAACTGGTCAATGGAGCAGCAAAGCTGGTCAAATCTGATCAAAAAGTCAAAGACTGGTCAAAGGAGAGGGATTTGACTGCAAATATTGATATTTTTGGATGTCTCTGCAAAATTGGACTATAGGATTGAAAATGGGCTATTTAGAAAATTAATACAAATATTATTTGGTGATAATTTATCATATATCTTTAAATAATTAATTTATTTAATTATATAATAAATTATTAACCAATTATATTTGTCAAATAGTCTATATCTCTCCAAATATCTTTGAATATTTATCTTTATCTTTATTTTAAAAGATATTTGAGAGGTTTTAGCAACAGAAAAGCCTAGTCCAATTCCTATATAAAGAGACCAAGGGAGAAGCAGAAAGACAAGCTCAACACGTCGTAATTGAGGAACCCTTTGGGGGACCTAATTTCTTTCTCTCTTTTCTTCTCTCTATTCTTCTCTCTTTATTTTGCATTCATGGAGTTCTAAACTTCTTGGGTTGATTCCATTGTAATTTCTTAATTGGATTCTGAGGTTAGATCAATTAATTTCTTTGTTCTTTTTAT
>Ga0214544_1008160_pt1 | contig 17725 bp, 9 predicted proteins | sample CNSS3metaG_FD_160074 | JGI IMG/M metagenome (GOLD analysis project Ga0214544, IMG submission 160074) | Root nodule microbial communities from cowpea collected in UCLA plant growth center, Los Angeles, California, USA - CNSS3 | ecosystem: Host-associated > Plants > Roots > Nodule | place: USA... | reverse complement strand
TTATAATAAGAGATTGACCTCTTTCAGGATCCAAATATCATTTTAGTAGAATTTCTATTATTTAATTTTGGATTTGTGTCTTTGATTTATGCTTAAAACGTTCATGTTTCTAGAAATTTCCAGAAATTGCCTGGCGACTATGTACTTCCCACCAGGCGATGCGAACTGGCTTGCCTAGTTGTTCTGTTCGCTTGAGTTCTATGATGTAGGTGATTATTGGTTGGGGTCTTTATATTAAATTATAAATTTGGTTACGTGTTTACATGTATGAGATTTTACGAACTAGTGATAATTGTATGATTCTTTGCATGATTGGGGAATGGGTTCATGTTAGGGTTGAGAAGGGGGGAATATGTTCCTGGCTATGATTAATGTGTTGTTTTCATGAAAGTATATTATATTTGGACAAGCATGAAATGTGTAATTTTGACAAGACGTATAAAAAAATGACACAATGGATGCCTGAATTGATAACTGAGATTTTGGGATTCGTATTGGTGCAAGAAAACTGGGAAGAACCCAACATTTTTATGCACTGCCTAGCGGCACATGAACTGTCGCTAGGCGACACATCAGTGCAAATAAGTATTCGGTTTCTATTTCGTATTATGCGTCCTTGGGTGTTTAACTAGAAATATTGTGCATAAAAATGTTGAATTAGGCGTACGAGTTGGAAAGAGAACATAGGCTTGTAATGGAATTAAATATATGTATGACTATGTGGGGATTGTGATTATATGCATGTAAAGGCCATGTTTTCCTTAATTGTGATGTGGTTCATTGCCTATTGGTTGCTGTCATGAAGTGCAAATTGTAATGTTGGTTGCAAATCAGTGAAGTATGCCTTATTTGGTAAAAGAATAAATTTATGGTGGATTCATAACTAATTAAGGAAATGCATGATTTTAAATTGTGAAATGTTGTTAAATGGATTTGTGAATTGGGATTCAATCATATGATTATGACTGGATGAGTATGATTAATAATATCAATTATGTGTTACGTGTTTGGGGTTCATTAGAACCTGATCCAAAGTGCCCAAAACCAATAGCATTACATTACTAGTATGGCGTCTTGCGATGCGGGACAAGTTGCCAAGCGGTAAGGACCAAAAATAGTGGCAGAGGCCATTAGAATCACGTGGCACTTGGCGAAAGGGATGGTCCCGCCACGCAGAATTGGACTGACAGAGGTACTGGAAGGCGCTTGTCGCTTTGCGACGAATGGGTTCCGGCAAGCGTTCTGGAACCAGGCAGCGCCAGGCAACACGTGTTATACGCCAGGTAATTTTGGGTGCAAAGCTAGATCGCATGGAGGATTTTACACCGCTTTGGATGAAGTTCTTGAGGCGATGCTTTGCTGGGCCCAATTACGAGTGCAACTTGTATAACACGTGGCCACTCGAGGTTGTAGCCTAGTGGTTTTGGAAGTCCAGTAGAGTGTGCGAGATCATTGCTCGTACGGCTGGGTTCCAGAAGATTGACCTCCTCGGTGTTATCTAACGAGGTTGGTGGTCTTGGGACAAATATGAACTGTGATTCGTATTGGGGAACTCTACTCCGTGTTGTGGATTGTGGTCGTGAGAAGTTTATTCCCACGTGTGGACTATAGGTGGTGGCCTGTAGTCGGAGGGGTGGGTAGACACTCGTGGCAGTAAGGATCGATCAATGTAATCATCCAAGGGTGTAGAATTAAGAGGCGACCAGAGGAAGATGTGAATGTTGGGTTGACAATTGGGTTTTGATTAGAGTATTGGGTTTAAAATCATTATGTTATGGTGTATTGTATTCTTTTTATTGGAGCTCACCCTATCTGTTTGTGTGTTTGAAAATGATCATGTAACTCCGTACACGGGAAGATGTTGATGCAGGTGAGTCCATGGATACTTAAAGCTTGAGAGGGGCCAGCTTGAGGACTTTTTCATGGATTTATTTTCCTATGGATTTTCTTACTTACTTTGTAATCATTTTACAGTAACTTTTTGGATAATTGTAAGCGTTGACCACATTCATGGATTTGATCTTCTGGCGCTATCAACACCCAATTTCGTCCGGCTTAATAAAAATAATAGAATAATTAATAATAAAAATATATTTAAAAAATAATAATAAATAATAAACAAATAAAAAATAGTATAAAAATAAAAATAAGTAATTTTTTTCCTTTTTCTAAATAATAATAATAAATAAAAAGAAAAAGATTATTTTAATCTTTTATGTGTTTTCTTTTGACGCCTTGTTTTTATTTTAGCCCAAAATACTCTATCCACCCACACTGCATTTTCTTTCAACTAATAGCACCCCAAAATACTCTATGCTTTGTCATTTTTGCTCCAAATCAAGAAGTTAATGATGGGATTCTAATATTTAGAAGCATAATCTGTTCTAATATTTAGATTCGTTTTTCCCCAAGAAAAACTGATTTTGTGCTCTGATTTTATGACACCTCTTTTTCAGATAAAGAAAGTAGTAATATCATTCAAAGCAATATCTCTTTTACTAATTAGAATCATTTTTCCTGATCACGTTTGATTTTGTGCTCTGATTTTTCTGTGATTTGATTTCCATAATATGATAATATGAATACCAATTCTTGCCTTTTAATTTTCTATATAATCAAAACTGACTTTATTGCGAGATTACGTTAGATTTATAATTTTGTGTACATAAACCCATCAAGCAAAAGAATAAAGGGACAATTATGGAGACCTCTCTCTTACCCTAAACACATAATTTCTTTTAACCCTCGCATATAAAAAACCCACTCACCTTCAATCGTCACCCCCACGTGCTTATTGGTTTTCCACTGCAACTATTGTAAATCCAATCTCTCGTTCAGGTTTACAAAAAAAATATTCTTGTTGTGTTATGTGGCCTTTGTTGAGATTTGGTTATGATTCTTGTTAAATTTGATGTTTTTGCCATTTCTTCTTGCTATGAAAAAAGCATTACTTTCATGCATTTTGGGGTTCATTAGTTATGAATAAGTGAGAGATATCATGTTTTAACATTTTATGAATATGTTGTGCCATGTTTTTCATATTAAGTTTTTTTTTAACTTTTTATTTAACATTTAACAAATAATAAAATAATATGTTTAATCCTAAACATTATTTCCTAATCTTTTTATTATTTATTTATTTATTTTCCTAATGTTTTCATAAATTATGGATATATAATAATCACACTTTTTTGGGTATCAGATCTTATTTCAGACGTTTTTCATTAAAGAAAATAATAATAAATAAATAATTTCATTACTCTTTTAACTTTTAAAAGGTATAAGTGCTCGTGTGACCGCTCGCGTCATCTCAGTACTTAATACCTTTGCTCTTCTATAAGATTACTGAAAAAAATACAAATTTTCAAATATTAAAAAAAAGTGATCTCAACATCTTCAAACAAATTATCTTTTTTTTTCATAAAGAACTACGTGACCCTAATTCTCCCATTATGAATGGAGATACATAGGAGAAAGGAGTAATAAGGAGTAATCCTTGACGGACCCAAAAAACAAAAATCCTTTTTTGTTTTCTTTTGAATTTTCTCGTTTTATTATTTTGAAAAAAATAAACATTTAAAGGAGATCACATCAATTTGTATTTTAATTAAAGGTATCATCTTATGATGGGCGTTGTAGGGTGCTAACACCTTCCCTATGCGTAACCAACTGTCGTACCCAAAATCTATTTTCGTAGACCTTGCTCTTTTTTTTGTGGTTTTCCATAGTTTCCTGTAATAACTATGGTAGTGACTCCAAACCTCTTTTTTTAATATTTCTTTTTGGTTCGTCATCCCGTTGCAATTTCGGTTGTGACAGATGGCGACTCCACTAGGGATTTTAGAGAGTTAGGCATTTAATTAAATATGTAAAATTGATGTGGTTGTTTTAATTTTTTTCCTTTTTTTTATTATTTATTTATTTATTTTTATTTTTATTATTATTATGATTATTATTTTGTATGTATTTTTTTTTTCATTTTGGAGGATTGAAATTTTTGTTTATATTGTCTATTTGTATGCTTGAATATTGAATCATAGGATATACGACATTGTTATATATATCTGCCTGATTTGTTTTTCTTTTTGTTTGCAGGAAGAGGTTTGGGTATGCATTATCCTCCCTTCACACACATTGTGTGCATGACATGAGTGGGGCCCTATACCCGAGTTTGAGTAACTTAAGAATTAGAGGGGATTATGTAGCAGTGTCACGGTGGATGTACTTCCCAAGTGGTCATTCTGAGAACCCCAACTAGAGTTTGTTTGCTTCATTGGTACTCCCATGAAGTGGGCCATAGCTCCAGTGACCTTGATATTTAGGTATTAGGAAACTATCCTAGTGAGCGCATGTCTTTTACCTTAAATCCATTAGGTGCCAAACCTTTGTTAAGGCACAAAGGGAGATATGCACATCTTTTTAATCCTCATTTTATTTATTTATTTATTTATTTTTTTCCTCTTAATTTTGAATTAGTAATAAAGTCATGCATAACATATTATACATCCATGTATTTATGTTTTGTCATGTCATCTCATCATGTTGATTTGTTTTTAGGCTCGAAATTATAAAGCTATGATTAAATTTGAAAAAAAATATGCAAGTTAACATGGTATTTGGAGTCGGGGTCAATTAGGATCTGATACTTTGAAGAATAAATTATCCTTTAGGGTTGTCGAAAGAAATTTGAGAGCATGATAGCTAGGGCTAAAGATTAGGTTTTCTTTCTAACGCATTGATTTATGAGCTTTCTAGAGGGTTGGGTTTATGTGGACTCTTTTCCATGTTAATTTCTATTTACTCACAGCTTTATAATTTCTTAATAAAATAAACGATTTGATTAATAAAAATAGGTTCCTTTCTTTTCTTTTCCTTATTTTATTTTGATTAATAAAAATAAGTTCCTTTCTTTTCTTTTCCTTATTTTATTTTTGATTAATAAAAATAATAGAGAAAAAATATAAAAAATAAATACGGCAAGGCCAAAGCAACCTTACAAGACGCGAGCCAATAGTAAAAATATGGAGGACTGGGAAACACACAAGAGACAATGAAAGCAGATATTAGCCAACTAAAGAACCAAGTAGGTCAAATCTTGGAGGCCTTGGAGTTCTTAAAGGCCTCAGGAGAAGCTTCATCGGCATAGGGTGTGGAAAGCACTCACGACGCTTCTGTTGCTTTTCAGTGTACGGATTGTCATCTGGTTACACCCCACCGGTTGGGGAATATTTAGAGGCTAAGCATGCTTCCTTCTCATTCCCAATCAATACTCTAGGAAATGAAGTGGCTACCCTTATGGGACCATGAGTGACTATAATACCGAAGCCTTTAAACACAACTGTCGGTGATGACTCTTTGGGCAAGATTCCACCACACCCTACTATGCAGGCCGTATTCGCTGATGTTGACGGAACCAAAACTAAGCTTGAAATTTTTGAAGAACGACTATGAGCCATTGAGGGAGATGAAAACCATGGTGTCGCAACCGAGATCGCGGCAGGACGACAAAAATAATTTAAAAAAAGCATAGGAGTCGCTACCATAGTTTATTATGGAAAACTATAGAAAAACTTTAAAAAGAATGGTCTTCAAAACCAAATTTGGATTCGGGAGTCGGTTACATGTGGGGAAGGTATTAGCACCCCACAACGTCCGTCTTAAGACGGTTCCTTCTTTAATTAAGTGTGCAAGATAGAATTCGATGTTTAAAATATTTTTTATTCCCAAAAAAAAAACAAACAAAATAAAAACACCTACAAAAATATTAAAGATTAAAACAAAATTATTTTTTTATATTGTTGGCCCGACAAGGATGGTACCTCGCTCCTATGTATTTCCATTTGGAAAATCAGGGATAACATAGTTCTTTGTACAAATATTTGTTGTTTGATATTATTATTTTGTTTTTTTAATTTTCTAGATTTTTATATGTATGTATATTTTATTAATATCAAGAGAACTTGAGATTCTACATGATAAAAGATTTAGTTACTAAGCAAATCCGAGATTTGACATGATATTAAAAATAATTTTAAAATTTTAAAATTTTAAAATTTTATATTTTTGTATTTTTATTGTTATTAATTTCCTTTTAACAACAAAAAAAGCCTGCGAAGAAGTGTTTTGATTACCAAGCAAGTCCGAGACTTGACATGGTATGCAATACTTATATCAAAGAAGTAATATAATTTTTTGACTATCTTATTAATTTTTTTTTAGAGAGAATGAAAGCCTACCAAAGAAACCTTTTTATTTATATTTATCAAGATAAAAATAAAGGAAAAGAGAAAGGTTGAGCACATCAACGACAAACCCAAAATCATTTAACATGAGATCCCCGAACACATTTAATCATACAACAATTCAAACAATCATTGATGTTATAAGAGAATCATGAAAAGCATTAAGAGCAAAGAAAATTTACCTCTTAAGATGACCCCCTTTTGTGTGTGTGCTATGTGATAAAAAGGAGAGGGGTTTTTCCATTTTTTTTCCTCCTCTTGTATTGAAGAAATTTTGTGCTTATATAGGCCTCTTGGGTACCACTGAGATCCTAGTATTTAATTATAATAAAATATATAGGTAAAGAATTGGTCTTGTTATATAGTTGCATAATATCCACAATATTGATTATAATTATTAACGAAATATTGCCTGTAATTACTAGAATCGTATTTTTTGTCACATAAAGATCGTGATCAAATCATAATGTATTATTCATATAATTGATTCTAATTATTACCAGAAATACTTTCTTCTAAATGTTAAAATCCTACCATTCTCTAAAAGTATTATTATCGGGAATATTTGCTTCTAATTAAAATAATACCTTCCCAGACTGACAACGCACATAAGTGTAAATGCACGATATTTATTCAAATTATTATAAAAAAATATTGCTCTTAATATTATACGCTTCTCTAAAAACAGAAATTATGAAACATCCTTTTTTGACATGTCATGCGAAGAGTGTAAATAGCAAACAGTGGGGGTAAAAATATGTAAAACATTTGGGCTCATGAAAAGAGTGTGATAATTAACAATAAATTAGATTCTCTTGCTCTTGGGTTTGTTTTCTTTTTTTTTCTTTCTTCGCATGATAGAATTAAAGTTTAAAAACCTACCATCAATCAAAACATATTTTTTTTATTATTATTTATTATTATTATTATTATATTATATATTATTTTTATTATTATTATTATTATTTTTAACCAAACAAGCACATTTACCCGGACGAAATTGGATGTTGACAACTGCCCCTCTTTACTTAGATTTGACTAGATAGTATGAAAGTGAAATTTTCATATTATCATAGTAAAAGATAAGTAAAGATAAAAACACAAATTTCGTTCGAGTTTCAAAAATGAAAAAAAGAGAACTCGACCATTGCCTCGTAGAGGGCCAATATACCAAAAGAAAACTTGGGCTCGACCATTTCCTCGCAGAGGGCCGAGATACCAAAAGAAAACCTAGGCTTGACCATTGCCTCGTAGAGGGCCGAGAAACCAAAAGAAAACCTGGGCTCGACCATTGCCTCGCAGAGAGCCGAGATACCAAAAGAAAACCTGGGCTCGACCATTGCCTCGCAGAGGGCCGAGATACCAAAAGAAAACCTGGGCTCGACCATTGCCTCGCAAAGGGCTGAGATACCAAAAGAAAACCTGGACTCGACCATTGCCTCACAGAGGGCCGAGATACCAAAAGAAAACCTGGGCTCGACCATTTCCTCGCAGAGGGCCGAGATACCAAAAGAAAACTTGGGCTCGACCATTCCCTCGTAGAGGGCCGAGATACTAAAAGAAAACCTGGGCTCGACCATTGCCTCGTAGAGGGCCGAGATACCAAAAGAAAACCCGGGCTAGACCATTGTCTCGCAGAGGGTCGAGATACCAAAAGAAAACCTAGGCTCGACTGTTGCCTCGCAGAGGCCCGAGATAAAGAAGGTCCTAATATGAAATTTACATGTGAAAGTGAAATTGAATTTTGTGAATGAAAGAGACTGATATTTGTTCTTGACAAATCATGTGATAAGTGTGTACTTGAATCCCTAGATGTACAAATAATATGATACCCAAAAAGTTGCCCCAAGTTATATACATGAAGCAAAATAGACTACCCAAATGAATTGGTTTAGGAAATAAAAAAATGTGTATAAACAAACGGTGGCAATGTGTGATAACGTTGACTAGCATAGAAACAATATGTAGAAACATTGGCAATGTGTGGAAACCTTGGCTGACTTAGAAGCAAGGTGTAGAAACCTTGGCAAGGTGTAGAAACCTTGACTTACATAGAAACAAGGTGTGAGAACCTTGGCAAGGTGTGGAAACCTCGACTTATATAGAAACACTGTGTGAAAACCTTAGCAAGGTGTGGAAACCTTGACTCATAGAAACAAGGTGAGGGAACCTTAACTCATATAGAAACAAGGTGTGGGAACCTTGGCAAGATGTGGAAACCTTGACTCATATAGAAACAATGTGTGGGAACCTTGGCAAGGTGTGGAAACCTTGACTTATATAGAAACAAGGTGTGGAAACCTTGACTTACATAGAAACAAGGTGTGGAAACCTTGACTCATATAGAAACAAGGTGTGGGAACCTTGGCAAGGTGTGGGAACCTTATGTCACATAGAAACAAGGTGTGGAAACCTTGACTCACATAGAAACAAGGTGTGGAAACCTTGGCAAGGTGTGGAAACCTTGACTCATAAGAAACAAGGTGTAGAAACCTTGGCAAGTTGTCAGAACCTTGACTCACATAGAAACAAGGTGTGGGAACCTTGGCAAGGTGTGGAAACCTTGACTGACACAAAAGAACCATGATGATTAAAATTATGCATATTACTATTTTTTTTCATTTTTTTTTGAAAAAGAAAGATTCGACAACCACTCATATGAATGAAGATGGTTTCGATTCGCAAAAGTGACAAGAATTTTTCATCTCATAAAAAAGAAATATGATGTATGTACATGATGCATGATGATTAAGACATGTTATGAATTTTTCTTTTTGAGCATTTAAATGATTTATGCGTACATGAATATGCTAACATAATTTGATATGTGCATGAATACGCTAACATAATATGATATGTGCATGAATATGCAATATGATATATGCATGAATATGTTAGCATGCATGTGACTTTTTTTTAAACCAAATACTACATAGAACCTAATTTTTCTAACACATGTTTGGATATTTTTTGTTTGACAATTGATGTCATGTGTTTGAATGCATGCAGATGCTAACACTTGGTATGAATTTTCTTTTTATGAATGCATGAGTATGTTGATGTTTATTATGACCTTTTTTTTAACATTTACATTATATGTGCATAAAAATGCTGACACATGCTATGTATTTTTTTTTTTTAACATTGATTATGATGTGTGATAAGCATGCATAGTGAATGATAATGTTGGCATGACATATGGATTTTCTTTTTCAACACTAACAATATTAGTGTATGATGCACATGTTATGATTTTTTTTACATGAACAAAGTTGAAACGTTGATGTATGAATTAATGTATGAATGCTCCTTTGTTTGTTAATTTTTTTTTACACAAGTGAATGATGCATCTATGCATGGAGCATGCCCTCGTGTATTTTTTTCCTTTTTACATTGTATGAAACTTATTTCAATTGATCCCCAATTTGTTGTTATTTTTAGATTTATGGAATCCTTTTGTTCTGATTTTTCTTTGAAAAATATTCCTTGGTCTGATCAGTTTATTGAGAAACTTTTTTTTTGTATCATTGATTTTTTGAACACTATTTGAGTGACATACATGAAATTGCCAAAGGTCCTAGAAGGGATTAGATGAGGTAATTGACTAATGAGTTGCCCCAATTTGATAGTTAAGAGTTAACTTCAGGACATGGGGTGTGTTTGGACTTATCCCAATTATTGATAAAAAAAGATGGAGACTTCAAAATTTGCCCCAATTTGAGGGTATATATTGGTCTCAGGGTGCAAAATGTGTTTGAGCTTGCCCTAGTTGTTGATATCATGAGAATGTTGAAAATAATTGGAGACTTAATACTAGTTGCCCCAATGTAAGCATGACAATCAAAGCCAATAATTGTCCAAATTCAAGATATCTGACTATAGTGTATGAACAACAAGTAAAATGTCTCCCCAATTTATTTCAATTTGAGAATAATGAGTAATGGAAGGAGAAAGGTAGATCAAAGTTTAGGCTCAAAGCAGAAAATATGATAGGAAACAAATGAATAATGAGAGAATGAAAGGGCATGACCTTGATTTAACTTGACTACTCGTGCTAATTTTGATCTCTATGGAAACATGTCAACCAAAAATAAACTGCCCCAGTGTTTGAAAGCAAATCTTTGAACACTTTTTCAATCTTTTTTTTTTTGACAAACCTCTTAATATGACAAAATATTTTCCTCTAAATTAAAGTTTTGGAAAAACAACAACCAATCATTGATTTGTGTGGACTTTATTAGGCTTGTATTGTGGCCAAGGCTAAGGGATAAATAAAAAAAAATGAATAATGAAGGCTCAAAGTAAATGGTATAAAAGTTATTTAAAATAAGGGTCTTTATGTAAGGTTGCACCCAAAATTCATTTGACTACTTTGTTCACCACTTTTTTCACTTTCCAACTCTTGTTTCTCTTTTTTCTTTTTTGCATAACCAATTTTTTTGTCTTTCCAAACTTTTTTAATTTTTTATTTGTGAATTACAAGTCAAATGAAATAGATGCAAACATCATGTTAACTTTAGTGGAAAGGCGACCCTTGCTCAGGGTAATTAAAAAGAAATTTTAATTTTTTTTATAGGCTCAAAATGGGTAACAAAGGAATATCATTTTTTTCTTGATAAAGAAACATGGCCACGCATCATTTCAACTCATGATTGTTTTAATTTCAAAAGCTTTAATCAAAAGGAAAAAAAAATCAATCACATTAGAGGTTGCCCTTACTTTGACCTTACTTTTTTTTTGTATTATTTTCTATTTTTTTGTTATCTTACTTTTTGCCTAGACTACCTTTTGGGTTTTCAGTCTAGTAGACTTTTCTTCATTTTTCCTTTTTTTTGTGTTCAAAGACTTACTTCAATTTTAATTCATTTTAAGGCACATGCCCATTTATGATGATCCTCCATGGAATACAAAGAAAAGTTTTATTGGAGAAAGGTGATGGGAAATTGGATGGGAAAGGAAGTGAATTTGAGCAATTCCATGTACACATATTAGAGCAATGTTTCAAAAGCATGCCATTTTTCATTAAAAAAAATTCAACTAACTGATTTGACCAAAGAAAAATTTATTTTCTCCCTTTCTTTTTTTTTCACTTTTCGCAAGATTCTATGAATTTATTAACAAAAAAATGGGAAACAATTAATTTTGAATTTATTATAGTGAAACTTTTTTTTCAAGATATGTTGATGCATGCTATGTGTTATGCAAAATGACATGAAAATGCAAAATACTACAAATTTGGAAGCTACTTATATACATGTATATATACTCTAACAACATATGGATGCGTGTTATACATTATGCAAAGCGACATAAAGATGCAAACATGATACATCTTATGTTAAGTTTGGAAACTACCTAGATGCACATGCATGTGAGTGTATGTATGGTATGTACTATGTATGGCGGCATGAAAAAACAATGGATGAATATTATGTGTTATACATTGTGACATGAATCCAAAGTGAATCCATGCTATGTGTCAAGTGAATGTAAAAATGTTATTTACCTTAAAACTATGTGCATGGTACCATGCATGAATGAAAACAAGATGTGGATATAATGCATGCATGCCCCTCGAGAGGCCCTTATTTATACGTTGATGCAAATATAACACAGTTGAAAATTAACTACTTAATTCTATAAAAATGAAAAGATTAAAAAAATAAAGAAATAATGCATGCTCCCTTTGTGTCCTAGAAGGTGTAGAGAAAATCTATTTTCTAGTCTATAGACTTTTATATGATTCTTCCAAGGATAGCTCTAAATTATCTCACAGACCTCTAGAGCTTAAGTCAACCTCAAGACATAATCCACAACGATAGGCGACCTAACAGATGTGGCATGTCAAGAGGAAGCAAACTCTAGATGAAGTCTTCCCAATAGTCAAGTAGATCCGAGATCTAGCATAACAATTGTTGGACCTCCACTCCTTACGGCTAACTCAGGCCCGGGTATAGGACCCCAATATTAAAATGAATGCACTAGCCTACCATGTGCAATGTGTGAAGGGAGCAACCATAGACTACCCAAACCTACATATGCAAAATAACCAGAAAATTCCCGAACAGATATAGCAATTGTCTATGAGCGAAATTCATAGTGCACGAAATTCTTTTTTAGGCACTACTAACAGTAGGATTGTTTGAAGGTGAATACAACTTAAAGGATGCATGTGAGTTCCATCCATGTACTAAACATTCCATTGATGCCTGCAACAAGTTCAAAAATTTTCTACAAAATTTGATCAATAAGAACTTCGTGCAAGTATGTTGTGGGGATAAAGAGGACAAAAGGAGGCTGGTATAGAAGAAAAGAAGGAGCTAAGTGTAGCTCACATAAAAGGATGAGAACGAAAGAAAAGGAAGATTTGCATCAATGACATCAAAGAGAGCTTCCGTAGTGCTGGATGAATTAACGTTTGTCAGATATCAGCCATCAAGGATGGAAGTGGATTTGAAAGCTCAAACTTTGTGCGGTCTTGTCCTCCAAACATGTAACTGAATAATTGAGGGATAACAAATTTACCCGTGATGTTTAATTTAGAGAAAGCATAGTAATTTTAGTTTATCCTATTTGCTTTACCCGGAGCTTTAGGATTCATGATGTTACGGGCAAACTTTTTTTCTTTCATGCTCAGTGTGTCAATAAAGTCATTTATAGATTGCGTTTTTAATAGTTTTATTTTATTTATATGATTTTAAACTCAAATAATTCATATATGATGATGAACGTTTTAAAAATATTTATGTCTGTCGCAACTCAAATCGCTACCGGACGACGAACCAAAAGAAAATATTTGTAAAAACAGAGTTTGGAGTCGCCACCATAGTTATTATAGGAAACTATGGAAAACCATAAAAAAAAGCAAGGTCTGCGAAAAACCAAAATTTGGGTCCAGGAGTAGGTTACGCGTGGGGAAGGTATTAGCACCCCACAACGCCCGTCCTAAGACGATACCTTTAATTAATGTGCAAAAGTTATGTGGTTTTTCGAAATATTTAATTTTCCCCAAAATTAGTAATAAAAGAATGTACAAAAAAAACCTAAAATATTTTTTTGAATTTTTGGGCCCGACGAGGATTAATCCTCGCTCCTACGTATCTCCATGTGAATTGGAGAATCAGGGTTACATAGTTCTTTATGAAAAATCTATTTGGAAAATTATTTGAAACTGATTTAATTTGTTTTATAATTTTGAAAATCTTTTTATTTAAATTTTAGTATTATTTTAAAATTGGTGTCACACGACGCGAGCGGCCGGATAGACACTTCAAATAATTTTTTTTTCTAATCTTTTATTTTTTATTTTTTTAATCATTTATAAATTTTTAATATTTTTTTAAAACTTATTTTAGAGTAGTTGTGGATGTCATTGCGACGTGAGCAACCAAATAGATATAAAAGAGTAAACAAAGAAAGTTATATTTTATTTTTAGATCATCTGTATATATTTTTAGAAAAAACAAAAGTCTAAATTAGATGTCATGCGACGCGAGGGGCCGGGTAGACAATAAAGAAAGGGGAAAAATATATTTTTATGATTTAAAAAAAAGAATGAAAATTGAAAAAAACTAAATCAAAAGATGAAAGTATATAGAGTGACGTACCTGAAAAAAAATTAAATATCTCCTCTCCTTTTCTCTTTTCTTTTTTATTTTTGCTTCCTTTTCTAATTTTTGTTTGTCTTTCCTATAGAGATAAAGATGAGAGGTGTCTTTGTGGGTGGTAATGAGAGGAAGAGAGAGTGTAGAGAATGTTTTTTTTTCTACCTCCTTCAATATGTTTTTTTAATTGAGATCAGAAAGGAGGTGTTTATATGGGAGTGGTGATGGGAAAGAATTAGAGAAGTGTAAATAATCTTTTTTCGGTCATGACAGAGTGCATATTTATATTCACAACTTGCAATGTCAATGCAATCTCAGCCTTAATTGTAATGTACAATATAAGGAAGGAATTGGTTATGATAGTAGCAAATTATGAGTATCAAATCACAGCACAAAATTAATCTCAATTAATAATATTGATTCTTACCATTTGAAGGGATATTGCTTCTAATTATTATTATATAATTAATTTCTCTATCAGGAACAAAGGTAGAAAATATTTGAGTTATTGGGCTCATGAAAATTAATAACAAATTGGGCTCTTCCTCCTTTTTTTTTCTTTTTTTTTTCTCTCTTTTTTCTTTTTTTTTTTACAGTTGATGTTTGAAAATCTTTTGAAGAAAATTTTGTTTCACATTTTTTTTCCATTAACTAAAAAACCCTTTTTTTATTATTTTTTTCAAAAATAAATTTATTCACGCGGACGAAATTGGGTGTTGACAATGTCAATATTCAAAATTTTCAGCACTCTATTGACAGTAAGGAAGATGATAATGAGGATGATTGGGAACCTTATCCTTATTGTCTGAAGATGAATGGTGTCGTTGGGACAACTAATAAAAACATAAAGAAGATTATATAAAAGATGGTGGTCACGTATAAGGATTGGCATGAGATGCTTCTTTTTGTTGTGCATGGATATTATACATCAGTATGTACTTCAACTGGGGCAACACCTTTCGCTCTAGTATATGGAATGGAAGCAGTACTCCTCTTTGAGGTAGAAATCCCTTCCTTGCAAGTATTAATGGAAACCTAACTAGAAGAAGCATAATGGGTTCAAGCCAGATTTGACCAGCTTAACCTCATCGAGGAAAAAAGGTTAATTGCGGTGTGTCACAGACAAGTGTACCAAAGAAGAATGAAAAAACGTTTGACAAAAAGGTGCGTCCTAGAGAGTTCCATGAAGGTGATTTAGTTTTGAAAAAGATTTCACTTATACAAAAGGACCACAGAGGCAAATGGACTCCAAATTATGAAGGTCTGTATGTGGGTATGTGGTGAAGAAAACATTCTCCGATGAGGCACTAATACTCATAAGGATGGATGGGGAGGAGTTATCGTTGTCAGTCAACTCCGATGTTGTTAAAAATTCTAGAGGATGCTACTAAGGATATCAACATTTCAAGTTTTTTTGTATTTCACTTTATTTGATAAAAAATAAATCATTTGGGTTTTCATAAATTTGTTGTAAAAATGTTTTATGTTACACTGAGATGATAATTAAAGATAATAAAAATATTGGTAAAATGTATATTTGTGTTTGGAAAACATCACGGGTATGTTCGCTAAATACATTTTAGCTCCTAAGGGATGTCGTGGAGGCAAAAAATAATAATAATAAAAAAATTAAATAAAAATGAGGAAAAGAAAAGGAAAGGAAGGAAAAGTAAGGGTTTTGTGAATCCATGCATTCATGCACCCTCATCACATCATACCTTTAATTTTTATCATCAAAACAAATTTTGGAAGGTTCAAAAAGGAAAATAAGGGTCCACATGGGCAAGTTTTCACATGGGCCCATTCTACTTCTTTTTCAAATGGCATTCACGTTGTGTTTGTCTACGCTTAAATCAATATTCAGGTTCTCCTTTGGATGTAAACCCTTTCCTCAGGATTGGTCTAGTCTTTTTTAAAAAAATCATATTTGCAAAAAGTATATACTTTTGGATCAAGGTCCTCTACGTGGTAATGATCGCCGAATCCTTTGGATGTAGACCCTCTGATGAGTTCAAATTTTTTCCCTCATTTAATATTTAAATTTGGGGATTTAATTGAATTTTCTGTGCTTAAAGATTGATTTAATTAGGATTTGTGATTATTGGATTTATTGAATAAGTTTGGTAAAAATGGCGTAAAAATTGATTTTAGTTGCATAAAATATTATTGGATATTCTAACGTTTGTTAATGCAGCTGGAATTTATTTTTGGTCATTAATAGTGTGGATTTGAAATATTCAAAGTTACAAAATAAGTCCAAAATCAGGAAATTCTGGAAAAGAATAAATCAGGAGCTAAATGCACCCCCAGATTTTATTTGCACACTCCTTCTAAAGTGGACCACCAAAAACCTGTTTTGCACCCCCAATTTTTACTAAGTTGCACCCCTCCTACCACTTAAACTACACTCAACCAGATCACGCCATGTGGCAATCCTCAACTTTTAAAATTGGCCAACCAGAACAAGCCACGTGGCAACAATCCTTGCACTAACAAGTTGTCCAATGGAAGGCTGCCACGTCATCATCTTCATCTCCAAAACAGAAACCCTAATTTTCCTAAAACCCTAGCCGCCACCATGACCACCAGCCGCGGCAGCCGCCACTTCCATCGTCAACCATCACCGCACCTGTTCGTCAATCGCCGGCCACCACAACATCACCACACCTGCGAGTCTGATTCGAATCTACACACCTTGCAGCCACCATCGCAAGTCATCTTCTCCGCAAGGAAACCATGGCGGCAGCGGAGACGTTCGTGCACCTTCATCTCGCGCAGCAATCATCATCTTCTTCCACACGAATCTGCCACGGAACATGCACCAGATTTGCTTTCTTCACGCACCACTATTAACGCGAGCCAGAATCAGAGCGCATTTGCACTGCGTCAAAGCATCGAACTGAACCGGCAGTCACCCCGTCACTATCATTTCTACAATTTTGAGCACTCTGCCCCCATCAAAACGCGAGAACCTCCATTGTTGTGTAGCACCTGCAACCATGTTTGCAACAAGCAACACCTCCCTCTTGCGCAACAAGCACCATCTCTTCCACAGGCCAGATCCGCACACACCGTTCACAAACTTGCACCATATTCCACCATCGTTTTCCAACCCAGCAGCACCGCAACAGTAGCGGAAACTGCCACCATCAACACCTCGCGCCATAATGAACCAGAGCGGAAAGCGAACCAAATCTGCGATGCCCGCCTACACCAAGTTTGGCCACCACAGTTTAGTCTTCTTCTTCCCGCACCAGCAGCCATGGCAGCGCCCTTCCATCCTTCTGGCCGGCGAATAACAGCAGTCCGTGAGCCATCAACCTTCACGCCGGAGCAGCCACCATGGCAGCCGTCATTGCACTTCTCTACAGCCAAAGGAGGCAGAAACCCTAATTCTGGAGAGAGAAATCACTTTGCCACGTGTCAACTTCTCATTGCACAGTCAAACTGGTCAACTGGTCAATTGGTCAACACTGGTCAACTAGTCAAAGCCAACAGTCAACTCTAGTCAAAACTGCAAAAATGGTTAAATAAGAGGGGCAAAATTGGAAATTGGACAGAGATTATGTTGCTAATTAATTAAATAAAAATAAAAGATTTTAGCAACCGATAGATAAAGCCCAAAGCCCAGTTGAAGCCTATATAAAGAGACTTAAGGGAGCAGAAACAACTGACAACTTAGGCACTTAAAACTCTCTGGTTTTGGCAGACACCGTCATCCATCACATCTCTCATTCTCTCTTTTCTTTTATTTTCTTTCCTTCATTATATATTATCATGTATTCCATCAAAGCCATGGAGGGCTAAGCTTTAAGGGTTGATTCCACTGTAATTTCTTAACTGGATTCTGAGGTTAGATGAATTTATGTGTTTGTTATT
>Ga0214544_1008156_pt1 | contig 17739 bp, 10 predicted proteins | sample CNSS3metaG_FD_160074 | JGI IMG/M metagenome (GOLD analysis project Ga0214544, IMG submission 160074) | Root nodule microbial communities from cowpea collected in UCLA plant growth center, Los Angeles, California, USA - CNSS3 | ecosystem: Host-associated > Plants > Roots > Nodule | place: USA... | reverse complement strand
GGCCAAATCTAATTCTTAGGCCCATCGGCCAATGTTGAAAAACTATTACATCGAACGGTCAAACGGCCTAAGAATAAGTTGTTAGACCATCGGTCGAATGGGCTCAATCAACCAGCCAGGCGATCATTAAACTATAAGACTCTCGGTCAAACGGTTAAACAAGTAAGTCATGAACAAATCATGTTCATGCCCACCGGTCCATCGGTTGCACCTGGTCGAGCGACACGAACCCTCGATGGCATACCGGTCGATCGAACAAGTACGTGTAATACCTAACTATAACACAATCAATGAACCAACCCTCGGTCGATCAATCTCTTTAGACTTCTGAAGTCCCTCGAATGTGTCAGTCGGTCGGCCAGACGTTCATGAAAGGTTTTATTTATCGAAAACAACATAACTAACCTGGCCAAGCGGCCATCGGTCGCATTATCAGACAGCCAATCAATCGAGTTAATTAACGTTAAACAAGTCAATAATCTTGATTAAAAGATCATTGGGCCGTGATTAAGGAACCCTAATCACAGGCCCACACAGAAAACTATAAATAGGGCCCAAAGGTAGGTTGGTAAGGATCTTAATTTCGCATTTATTGCAACAGACATTTTGATAAACCGATTCGGTCCTTTCTGACTTAAGCATCAGAGTACTTTAGACAGGTACCCCGATCGTCATCTCAGCCGATCGAGCTTAGGAGTGGATTTCGCTGAAGTTACAGGAGTCCAAGAAGGCAGCGCAGGTCGAAGAGGTTCTTAGCAGGCACTTGGCCCCTACCCCGAAACAATATTTAATCTTTCTACTTGATTCATTTCCAAATATTAATATTTTATTTTTTGTTACTTTTATTTTTAAATATGTGAGTCTAAGTTTCGTAAAATAAAAAAAGGTTGAGTATTATATTAAAAAATACCCCTAATTTATTATCGTAACATTTTGGTTGAATTTATGTTTCATCGATGTTATATGTATCCAATTATCCTTTTTTTAAAAAATTCGTCTAATGTTATATCCCTTTGTTTGGCTTTGATACCATGTTAGAAGTGAATTTTAAGTCTAACTTAACCTCAAAAAACCGGCTTGGAATGTAAGGTTTGCATCTCACTTATATATTATGAATCGACATAATCTCTAGTTGATGTGAGACTTCCAACAATCTTTCTATAAAATTCATCAATATTGAATAGTGGTGAAACAAAAAATATAGTATTTGTTTATTATGATCCAATAAAACAGAAGAAATAGGGAACAACAGCACAATCTAAAATGGTGGAGATAACTTGATGATGGCGGAACGATGCAATACAAGAAGGAAAACGTGGAGAGGAGAACAATAGTAAAATTGTTTTACAATTATGTTTCTGTATAGTTGAAAGATAAAATAGTGATCATTATTTCTTTTAGTATTATCATATGCAATGGTGATTCTTAAAGAAATATGATAATTAAAAATTAATAATTACAATATATTTTCCTTTAATTTTAAAAATGTCACTAATCAATTTTCATCAACAATTTTTCTACAACCGTATAGCCTATCAAATACTAGTTTTTTACTAATGTGGTAAACTATGATTTAATAATTAATAATGATTTTTAGACTAGTTCTCCTAAATTTTGAATTTTTAGAGACCGTAAAAGTAAAATGCTTTATTTACCTTACTATGTTTGGGCTAAATATACTTTCTTTTACATAGAATCACATAATGATATCATACTATACTATATATCTCAAATCTAACAATTTCACTTTAAATTTTGACCTAGTTTAGTTTAACGAGAATATCAACATCAGCTTATACAACGTCAAAAAGATGTGATTTCAATACATTTATCCAACTCTTTATTGAAAAAAAAAATGGACAAGATTAAAGAAATATTAATAAACGACATAAAAAATTATTAGTTTAGTTTCCCACTTTAGTTTAATGAAGGTGTCAAGATAATACAATTGTGAAACGTGGGCACATAAGAAAGAAGCATATAATAGAATTAGCATGCATTAATGAATCAACAAAGCAGTTTCTTTTCTTTATTAAAGTCACCCTTTTGATCCATTCCACCACCATGTGGCTGCTTTTGATTGACTCAGTTGCAATTGCATGATCCCATTATGCAAGTTACAACCACCTCTCTGTAATAATTCAATCAAAATTTCCCCTAAACAATATAAAATTCTCTCTTACCTACCACCACCTCCATCTTCTCTCTACATATTTAATTTTCTCAAAACTCCCTTCTTAGTTTTCTCAAAACTCCCAATCAAACCTATAAAACAACACCCCTTTAAGCTTAACATCACAAATATTTAACACATGCCACTATTCCACCTATTTTGAACACTAAAAAAATATTATATTATTGATAAAATTTCACTGGTAAATCAAGTTTACAATAAAATAATATATACAAACGAATTTTATCAACTAAAAAATTTGTTTGGTAAAATTAAATTTCCTGAGACATTTTATCTACAGATTTAAAATTTAGTTATCGGTGAAATTATCCATCGATAAAATTATTCAATAAAGTTCATCAATAATTTAAAAATTTTATTTTCAACAAATATTTATTTCGGTAAATTCTAATGGTAAAATCACGTCAAAATTTTCACTTTATTGTTGACCATGTTGTGATATATTTTTTTAGGAATGAATTATTTTGAAAGTTGTCGACAATTGTATTTTTAAAAATTTGTTGATAATTCAATTGATAGTTCTGTTAGTAATATAAATGTTAATTTTTTCATTAAATTTGATAAAATATTTGTTATAAATTAAATAAATATGAGAATAAGATGAAGAAAAAAAGAAGAAAGAGGAGAGAGAAGGAGGAGTAAGAGCCAAAGACATAGAACTCAATGATGACAATGATCAGGATTACACCGGTAGCAGCAACGTACACAACAACGGTGACAATTGAGGAGAAGGAAAAAAAAAATAAGAAACCAAATCATGATATTTACCGATAAATTTTATTAATAAAAAAATCTATCAATAATTACTTATGGATATTTACACAAGATAATTATCGACTAATTTAAATAGAACATCATTTTACCGACAAACTTCTTGTAGTTCGTAATTTTGCTCTACCGAAAAACTATTGTGATTGTCGACCAATTTTATCCATAGATAAATTCTTTTTTTTTTGTACTAATTTAGAAAAGAATATGCGAACACAAAACATTTTATGTAGATATTTATTATAGTTGTATTATTGAGGGGAAACAAGTTTGCATTAATTAATTCAGACTTTGACATGCATAATAAGAAAGAAAGTTGATGATAAGCTTAAGTTACTCCATGACCCAGTAAAACACAATGTCACGCATATTTTTTCCTTAATCCATGTGGGGGCTTTGTTTTTGCATTCATACAAATGGGAACAAAGTGCAAGTGGGAAAGTTGATATTAAGAAGATACTAAGGTAAATGATGTGAAAGAGAAACTCGAAAGAGATAGAAGCAACTTGAAAAAAGAAAGCTGCGTCGGCAATAACGCGTTGTGTTCAAAGAACGCGGGCTACAAAATAAAAGTTGCGGGCAAGTCACGTGCACAAAGTCAAACTTTCCTTATTTATACTCACATCTTCATTTTCTCTCTCTCTAATCTCTTCAATTCAAACATTCATCAACAAACAACTCTGAACATTCAACAACAATTTCTAGCATTGTACCATCATGACAGGAAGAGACATCCTCAATATGATGAAGGTCAGAAGAACAAGAGAAACCAAACCATCATGATTCTTTTCTGCAAACTAAGCATGTCAAGTTGTTTCATTCACATGTTTTGAACTAGTTATTCTACTCTGGTTTATTCATGTGTTTTGCAAATGCGAGTTCTTGTGATGTTCTGGAGTTATCTTGAGGTTTCTTGATTTGTTTGCATTGAATGCAACTTGGATGTTCTTTCAACCAATGAATGCAATGAATGTCACTGTTTTTCCTTTTAAGTTATTCAATTTTTGAGGAAATTATCGTCTTTAAACATGGTATCAGTTTCAAGGTTGAGCTTTCTGAAAGATCTATTACTTTGATCATATGTTTAGGTGAAAGCAGGGTTTGGAACATCAACACCAGAGACAGGGAAAGGAAAAGGGAAAATATCAAAACACATTACACATGGCTTCCACTTGATGAAGGGAAAATCTGGACATCCCATGGAAGATTATTTAGTTTCAGAATTCAAGCAAGAAAAAGACAGAGAATTAGGTTTGTTTGCAATATTTGATGGCCACTTAGGCCATGATGTTGCAAGCTATTTGCAGAACCATCTTTTTCACAACATCTTGAAACAGGTAAGGCAACTTTCCTTCTGCTGCATCATTTTGATCACATTCTCATATGACAAATCTTGTACACAGTTCTTAAGTTTCTGGTGGTATCCTCTCTAATCAGAATTGAAGTTTCATCTTTATTACATGATTACATAAAAACACTAACACAAAACAACATGGTTCATATCTAAGTTTTGAACTTGGTAGCCCTTCAACGTTTGACAAGTTTCTAAACCTGCTTCTAGTGATTCTTCTTTTTTACTCATATTGATGTTTTCTGCAAGCAGCATGACTTTTGGACTGAGACAGAAAACGCAGTGAAAAGGGCTTATATTGAAACTGATGAGAAAATATTGGAACAAGCACTTGAGTTGGGAAGAGGAGGGTCAACAGCAGTAACTGCAATACTGATAGATGGTCAAAAGCTTGTAGTAGGAAACGTTGGTGACTCAAGAGCTGTTATTTGTGAGCATGGAAAGGCTAGGCAACTATCTGTAGATCATGAACCAAGCAAGGAAAAGAAATCTATTGAGAGACGTGGCGGGTTTGTATCAAACATTCCAGGTAAAAAAACCAACTTTTCGAGATGTTCTGTAGCACAGAAAAGTGCAACATATGCATAAACACAACAGAGAAACAGTACAGAAAAACTTAGCAGAGAATTCAAATTCCATATGCATATGCTAAAATGGTCTATGTATCTTATTAAAATAAGTTAAAATGAACTTAAAACTTATAAGTTATAACCATGTTCTATGATTCAGAAGTGCTTTTTATAAGTTTGAATAAGTTCTTTCATATGCTTCTTTAGTCTGAAAAGTCATTTGATTCTGAATTCCTACAACCTTTCTTAGAAGGACAGACATGACATGACATGCTTTGCAAGTATGCTATAATCTATATACATGCATTTTGGTTTGAAGAAGAGCTGCATTAGAAACTAAGAACAAAATCGGTAATTTAGAACATTTGAATTTATGTTTCTGCAGGAGATGTCCCTCGAGTAGATGGACAGTTGGCAGTAGCAAGAGCTTTTGGTGATAGAAGCTTGAAGATGCATCTCAGTTCAGAACCTGATGTGTTTGTAGAGGAAGTACTTCATCATACAGAGTTTCTTATTCTGGCTAGTGATGGAATATGGAAGGTTAACTTTCTCATCATTTTCTTTCTCTTTCACTTCCTCATATTCCTTTTAAGTAATGTTTCTATTTTGGTTTCTAGAAGTACAAGCTACTTTGACAGAAAAAATAGTTTTAAATTCATCCAATGATTTCATAAAAGGAACTACAAAATTGATATGCCAAATTTGAAAACAAAATGAGTAGTAAAAGTCAATATATCATAAACCTAGCTGTGGTTTGTTTAATTTCTCTGTTAAAAAGTGATTTTGTTAACCAATCTCAAAATAGAATTTAGATTCTCTGTCGAATACTTCTGTTTTGTTCTTCTACTATGTTTTCAAAATATACTGATAGACACGGATTTTGTTTTCAGGTAATGTCAAACCAAGAAGCAGTGGATTCCATTAGGCAAATAAAGGATGCTCAAGCTGCAGCAAAGCACTTAATAGAAGAGGCAGTTTCCAAGAAAAGTAAAGATGACATATCTTGCATAGTTGTGAGGTTCCAATGACATGCTTATGGATTAGTGGAACATATCTTTTCCCAAACAAAGAAGACCCCAGTGGAACATTTAGAATCTTAGATTAAGCACTTCATGTTCTTTCTTTCCTTAACTAAATGCTTGTAGAATCTCACAAGCACTGGTTTTGCATATGTATAAATGATTCAGTAACTCTTGCTTCTTTAATGAGATTTTTTTTTATGTCTGTATCTAAATGATTAGTTGTGACCCCTGCTTCTGCAGGAAAATTGTGTTTTGACACTCACTATTAAATAAACACTTGAGAATTTTATTTTAATAATATAATAATTTATTAATATTTTAATTTAAAAAATATTAATATAATAAGTTTCCAAATAGTTGTTTCTTTGTTGATATCAATGCTCTTTTTCTAATCCTATCTTGCATTATAAGAAAAGAATATGAAAAAAAGTCTTATGAAAGGCACAAGAAAAGAATAAAAAATATCTTTATTTGTTTGACAATAAAACAACATAGAAATGTAAGAAATATTTTTTTTAAAAATAATAAATAAGTTAATTAAAATTAAGTAATTTAGTGATTATTAATAAATTTGGAGAGTAAAAATAATATACTTAAATTTTATATTTTTAATTATTGTGACTAATATAATAAACATTAATATATAATTTAGTATAATTGTAACTACAAAACAAATCATACATATACAAAGTATTTTTCTTTCAAATTCTTGAATTCGTCAATAATTAAATTAGAATTAAAATTTCTAGCTATATTTTTTCAAACTTAAATATGAAAACCTTTCCAAGAATTAAAACGAAATTTCTCACATGTAATTCGTTGAGCCTCGTGAAAAGGTTCATCTGGTTGAACAATATGATCATTAGTATTATGTTTTAGAATATGTAAAAGAATTGAATTTGTCTTGTTTTTATTTTCACTTTTATTGTAGTTTTCCTTTTATCACCTCAAGAAAATGAATCTATCATTTTATTTTTCATCAATATTTATCACAATCTAATAAAAAATTGAGAGTTCCTAAAAAATGTTTAAAATAAAAAATAAGTGATCACAATCTAATAAAAATTGAGTTCCTAAAAAAAAATCTATGATAATCAAGCCGTAATTAAAAACTGGCTATGAAACAACACATAGTACCTTTTTCTTCAATATTCATACAAAATGAACATAAGACTCGTGAAATAAAAAATAATGCTAACTATTAAATAAATATTTCATGATCAAGCGAGACAAGAGAATTGTCTTTTTTTCTTTAATAATGGAAGAGGTCAAATTAAATGATAGAAAAAATAATGAATTTGTGTCTAATTTTTTTTTTCAAAAATAAAAAGAAAACATATGTGAGAGTGAGAGAAAACTCAAAAAGAAAATAAAAAAGAAAAGAAAATATTTCTTAATAATTTTTTTTATATTTAATTTTATATTTTACAAAAAAATACTTAATTTAATAACAATATAAACTACATATAATTTAAAAATTTTGAAAAAAAATGAAAATTTCAAAATTATATATAATATAAAAAAAAAATAGGGGGAAGGCATGGCCATCCCGCCTTGAGAAGCCCCGTCGTTGGTGATTGCAAAAGTACGATATATTTATTATTGAGATAAATAGGAAAAGAGTAATTATAGAAAAAAATATTATTTTTTCTATTTTTTATTCTTTTTCTCTTTTAAATCTGGATAAAAATAAAATAGTGACTTAATGAAAACTAACATTTTTTTTATTTTTTTATCCAATAAGAAATATATTTTATATCTATTTATTGTTAGGAATAATAAATGAATATATCATCGCATATATTTTATGAATTAGTACAATTTTAATTAAAAATTCTATTGATTGAATATGAATAATACAAACTTTTTAAACTGGTTGTAGTCCGAGATGTAAATATATGTTTCATTCCATTTCCATTCGAATACTCAACTTTGTCCTTGTATTCGTCCCTTATTTCAAATTACTCAAACATCTTTAGTTTTAATAGATAATATGCAAATCTTGTATTAATTTTATTTTATCATTATTTTTTAAATTTATATATAAGATACATTTGATTATTTGTACAAATTTTTATAATTATTTAACATTTATTTAATTGTTATTTGATATATATATATATATATATATATATATATATATATATATATAATTTATTTGTTGATATTTATCATAGTTGAAATATAAATCTGATTACAAGTATATCCATTATTTGACGGGGATAAAGATGAGACAAAGTTTAACATCCATTAAAGATGAAGATAAATATTTACTTCTAAATGTGATGTGATAGTCAAATTTTGGAGTGACAATGCGGGTCGACCCGACCTGTTTAGGTCCGACCCGCATTTGGCTCACACAATACGGATCAACCCACCCCGTCCCACATTTTTAATGCGGGCTGAAATGTCCGGCTCATCCCGCATAAGTGTGGATCTGCGGGTTCGTGGGCCAGTCCACTTTTTTTTTTTAGAAAATTCTTATATAAAGATTTCAATGTTCAAAAAATTGGGAAACTTTAAGAAGTTCACAAAATTATTAAATAAAAAACTTTAGGAAGTTGGATGATAAATTGATAATTCAACATTTTCAACGTATTCATATTCATACTTTGATATACAAGATGTATTCTTCAAATTTTAGTACATTAAACAATACATAATACTTGTCTTTTTCAGTCATACAAGAATTTAGAACGTTAATGCAAGAGTTTAAAGAAAAAGTAATTGATATACACAAATGCAAGTTTTTTTAAGCATGCTTGCGGGCTTTGGCGGGCCGGGCCACTACGAGCCTGTGGGTTCACTTTCCTGACCCGTCTCGCGTTATTTTTAGGGGCCAACGGGCCGGCCCCACGGACTAGGCCCATATTGACACCCCTATTCAAATTTGAACTCATCCCACCCATTTGTCATCCTTACCCATTTTCTTATACTAATTATTTTCTCTCCATTTTTTCTTCACATAATTTTCAAAAGTATGACATGAATTTCTATTTTATTATTATTTTTTGGATATATAAACTTTAGGATTGAACCTGAAAGCACAAATGATTATCGACTCTGATCAAATGTAGAAGGTTATTTTTTTTTGATTAAATATGTTTTAGTCCATTAACTTTAAGTGAATTTTGGAATTAGTCCATTTCGAAACTTTAGACCAATTTAGTCCTTCATTTTTCGAAATACGTGAGTTTAATCATTTTAATCAAATTTTGTTAGGTTTATTGGATGTTTCATACGCATTTCAGGATTGTATTTGAGTTGTTTATACTGTTTGACACATTTTTGCTTTAATGTTAAGTCAAATACTATTATGAAACGCGTTTGAAATGTCAAATAAACTTAACAAAATTTGACTAAAAAGACTAAATCCACGTATTTCGAAAGATGAAAGACTAAATTGGTCTAAAGTTTCGAAATGGACTAATTCCAAAATTCACTAAAAGTTAAGGGACCAAAAACATATTTAACTTTTTTTTTTTAAAGTTAAGAAAACATAAAGTTATTTTTAATCCTTTTTAATAAATAAATATATGTTTTAGTGTTAAATTAGTTTCGACGCTAACTAAAATATATAAAAAACAAATAAGATTAGCATAAGTGAAGTTGACATTAAGCTTATTTATTTTTAGTATTTATATTTGTTTAAGTGATGTCGATCGATGCTAAGTTATATATTTATCCATATGCTTCATAACAATGAATATGAACGACAAATTCTTTTTAATCTAAAGCTCTAGATTTAAAGATGACAAATATCATCACTCACAATTTTCTTCTCTCACTTTTTATATAAATCTCACCGCACTTATCTTCATCATTAACATTTATAAATCTACTTACACTTCTTTTCCATCCATACTTATCTCTTTCATCCACACATGTCACCTATGTCCACACACATATCCTTCATCCACTATAATTTTTTTTCATTTACATTTTAATTTTGTTGAACATGGAGGTGTGGCATGAGACTTTTTTTGAAGTTATTATCATTAACATTAGTCAAATAGACACAAATTAAACTACTAATTGATACATTATAAAATAAAACGCATTAGGTTTAACTTAGTGATAAATGTCTAGGTTACTTAATCTGACAAATGGTTTTTAGCACTTAAATGTGTCTAATTGATACATTTTTTAGCAAATCAAACCTTTTTAGCTTAAAAATACATAATGTTATGATGAGAATTAGTTATTTGAGAATTTAATGAAGTTTTGATAAAAATGCAACACTTTTGTAGGAAAAGATGAACTACAACAACTAAGCGTTATACACTAGTGCTAAGCACTGAAAAACAATTTGAAAAGATCTAGAATATGACTTTTATAATTGAGTGCTAGGATTGGTGTTGGGCGTTGAAAAGGCGGTTTAGGAAATATCAAAGGCAATTAAGGAAAAGTCAAAGACAGTTAAGGAAAAGTCAAAGGCGATATGCACAACTTAAGCAACAAGAATAGGTGCTAAGCACTTAAAGCAGTAAAGAAAGATTGGAACCCTTACATAGAAGGAAACCTTTGCAGCTAATTGCCCAAGATTGGAGTTGAGCGTTAAAGAAAGTTTATATAAGTAAAGACCTTTTGTCGTGGTTATAGGCATTGAGTGGAGAAGTAACTAAGTAGTAGTAGAGTGGAAATACATATTTGTGAGGCTAGAGGGATGCTGCCCATATTGTAAACATTATATAATTAGTTGTTGTTAGATTTTTATTGCAACATACTACTCATCATGAGTAGTTGTGTTTTCTTGGCCTTATAGAACACGTAAAGCAATATTCATCACCAAATGATCAATAAGATTATCTACCATACATGGGATATGTCTAGTTGTTTCATTTAGAGGTACATGGTTGTTACGATATTTATTTAATCTTTCACATTTTGCAGGTATTAATATAACTTGAATCTAGCCTCCACTACACTTAACCTATATATCTACATGTACTTTATACCCAAATCCAAAAATCCTAAAAACCAACTATCAATATACTTGTTAAATCCCTATGGATACGATAACTCCCATTTGACTATATTACATTTGATTTGATGCACTTGCCAATAGGTCACAACTAAATAACTCTTTTAAAATTTGATCTTTCAACTCACTACTGTGTGGGACTGTTGGGGCTTAAGTCGAAAGTTCCAACAAAGGTTTGTCCCCATCAAGTTTTTGACGTCGTTGTCGGGGATTAACTCAAGTATTTGATAGTTTTAACCATTTTTTTTAATCAATACATAACTTATAAAGATCATATATGTATATATGTATATTTGTAAAGTTTGAGTTTTGTATAATCTTAGTTTTCCTTTTGTGTTTCACTTTCACACAGATCTCAAAAAAGAGGTAAGTTCAAGATATACATATTTTTATTCTTGTTTGGAATGTTATGTATTTTATGATGCTAAAAGGAAATGTTTCTGCAGAAAATACATAAAATTGTCATGAATCATATGCAAAACAGTTATGAATTTTTGCATTGGCATTGAGCACCACATATGTACCACTGGGGGCCATTTGAAAAATCAATTCCAAATAGCTCTAGAGGCCTCGATGTTAAGCACCCTCTAGGTGCCGTTGGGGCTTTGAACTATGACAAACCATAAAGATAAGAACATGGTCCACGAATACATATTTTGGGTCTGGGAGTCGGTTACACGTGTGGGCATAAGCCAACATTACCTTTGGTCACCATCCTAAACACGTGGACAAGACACATAATCAAGTAAATAAAATAAAAAGCATTCAAATCAGTCACATAATAACATAAAATCTATTTAAATCACATTGGTTCAATCTTCAAAACAAAATAAAGCATAAATGAGGTTTCAAAATACCCGGAATGGAACCAACAAAGATCGTCGCGGCTCCAAGAGTCTTCAAAAAAGAAGTCAACAATGATCTAAGGTTCCAACGTTGCGATGCAGTGAAAAAGGAGGCGAGGATTGTGTGAATATTGAATGGGTTTTTGGTATGCGAGGATTATCGACAAAAAAAGCAACTGTATTTGGGTTAAGAGAGAGGTCTCTAAAAAATGTTATTTCTTCCTTAATTTGATGTGTTCATATAGGGAGTACCATAAATATAATGTAATCTCACAATAAAGTCAGTCTTGATTACAAAAAAAAAAAAAAATTCTAAAAGGCAATGATTGGTCTTGATGTTATCACATTATGTGAATCAAATCACAGAAAATCAGAGCATAAAATCAAACGTGATCAAGAAAAATATTCTAATTATTAGAAGAGATATTGCTTCTAATTATTAGAATGATATAACTACTTTCTTGATCTGGAATAGAGGTGTCATAACAAAGTGTGGGGTGAGAATATAAAAACATTAGGCTATTGTTAGTTGCACGAAAATGTGGTATGGGTGGATAAAATAAATGGGCTAAAAAGGTAAAGGCACAGAAGGAAAAACACAAAAAAGATTGGGCAAAAACAAACCAAAAATTTTCTTTTTTTTCCTTTTTCTCCCCTCTTATTTATTTATTGTTATTTCTCTATATTTTTTTTATTAAAATTTTCAAAGAAACTTTTATTTCATTTTTTTTATTAAACCTATTTTATTTTTATTATTACTTATTTACTTTTATTTTTATTATATATATATATATATATATATTATTAAGTTGGACGAAATTGGGTGTTGACAGTGTTTTATTATGAAGAATGGTTAATCTTTGAACAATCTAGAAAAGAAAAGCAAGAACAAGGCTAAGAAGAATAAAAAGAGAAAGCTCTTCTTCAATAAGTGAGACGACTAATTAGGAAGATAAAGGAGGTGGCAGAATCATTATTTGAGGTTTAGGTGGTGTGCCTTGCGCTTTTGGAGATTGTGCCATGAACCGACCTAGAAATTTTTCCAAAGTTGTCATTCAACTTATAGAAAGAGCAACAGAAACTAGGCATACATTTCTTAATCTTATTTTTCACATTTATTGTTAGGAAAAGATCATGAGAGTCCCTAAGCTCACCTTGAAACATTCTATAAACAATGCACAACAAAGGGAATTAGACTAGGACAAAAAGAAGTTCTTTTTATCACCAACCAACTGAGTTGGAGCAACAACTTTGATGCTGAGTTGATGATGTGTATGGGCTTTGAATTCTTTACTCCCACTTAAAAGACATAACTAGCTAGTATTGAAGCTGGCCAACCAAGTAAAGTATCTAAACCAAAGACACAATTTGCAAGTACTAAAATTGGCCAAGAAATCAAAGAACTAAAGTTATACCTGATAAAGGACTATCCAATGAATCTATACAAGAAGACTTGAGAATGAGCCTTTGCCATTCAAAGGACATGAAGATCATGACTTGGAGCACATTTGAAGAATAGTTAGAAAAATTAGTTTATGTTTCTATGTTTTGGGGCTTTGAAATTTCTTTTAAAATTAGTTTATGTTTTTATGTTTTTGGGTCTTAAGCTTTCTTTTAGAAATTAATTTGTGTTTTTATGTTTTTGGGCTTGGACTTTCTTTTAGGGTTTCTAGGTTTTCTTAAACTTATGTGCCTATATATAAAGGTATCAAAAGCTGATATAAACACTTTTTAGTGAAATATTGAATTTTATTTCATTAAAGAGGGTATTCTCTTTGTCTTTGGCTTATGCCTTAGGTTCTTATCAAAGATTGGCATCTTTGTGACGAATCTTCATTGAGTTATCAATCTTATTGATTGTGGCGACTTTATTATCGGTTCTTATTAAAGGGTGACCTCTTTGCAGTGAATCTTTACTTATCAATCTGCTTTGCATATACCATTCCTGTCTAATTCTGCATTTTTCTTTATTATTTTCTTGTTTATATTTCAGAAGGAATTCAAAGTCAGAAACAACCATAGTCTTTCTTAGATAGGATCATATCATTTTGGTATTCAGAATAAGGTTCTGGTTTGGATCCCTTCTTTGGTGCCAAATATCATTTTGGTATCTAGAACAAGGTTTTAGTTTGAATTTCTTATTCTATCTCATCTTTTTATTCTTGAATGTTTGATCTTATCTTATCTAATATCATATTTTTTTGCATATAAAAAACCCAAAAAAATTTTAATGTTTAATCTTATCTTATCTTATTTTTCTGTCATGTAAAGAAAATCCTAATATTCTTGAATGTTTGATCTTATCTTATATTATATCTTACTTTTCTATCATATAAAGAAAACTCAATTTTTTTTGATATTTAATTTTAAATTCTTATTCTGAAATTCTTGAATAACATTTTAGTATATTATTTGTTTGTCGTGTTTTTCATTTTAAATTAAAAATTTCTATTCCAAATAATTACTATACGTGGAATTGTGGTTTTCACATGGGTTTTTTGTGTTTGAACTCCAAAATTCATTAAAACAAATTAGTGGATCCAAATACAAAAGAAAAGGAAAAGGAAGGTCCAAAAGCAAAAGTAAAATTGTATAGTTTAACACAATTATTATGTTGCGCTACTGTTTATGATTGCTAATCTATTAAATTATTTTCAGTCAATTTCTTAGAGTCTCCACGTTGTTTCATTTAAATATTTTTTGTATCCCTTTTATTATTTCTAGGTTTTATTATTTTGTGTTTTTAAATTTCCTTAAAAGTTTTGTCTATACTCTCTTTATTTTTGACCTCTTGAGTCAAGTTTAGATCTTGTAATGTTTTTCACATTGATTGTCAATTTTGGTTTAAGCCATTGAATTTCGTTATCAAGCGCTAAAGGGAATTTGAGTGAAAAAAGGCAAGATAGTATATTGAGAAAAAGCCTACAAGTGTGATACACGAATGGATTTGAGTGAAACACTTAGAAGAGTTGTGAGGTTTTAAAATTATAATTGTTATTTTGTTTTACTAACCTTGATCTAGAAATTTAGAGCAATGCAATATGTTTTCGTAGAGGCATTATTCTAGAAGTGGTTTAACATATGGTTTAACTTATCTTACTCCTCACAAGGATCATTTGGTTAGAGGATTGGAAAGTACTAAGAGAGTGGCTAAAAGAGATACTCCTAGTGTTTGTGTGCCATCCCGAGCCACAACTCAAGGAATGTCAGGTGTTTACCCTCTATCCCGAGCCACAACTCAAGAGATATCATTTCGAGCCACAACTCAAGGAACACTCCTACAAGTCAACCTTTAAGGTATCACTAAAGCCTTGTAGACCACGCACATCCAAAGCAAACAACCATTTAGCCTCTGCATTATCGCCTGACGTTGCTCTAGAGTTGCCAGGCAATATTCAACTCCAGACCGCCTGGTGGAAGTCTCGTGCCGCTAGGCGCCAAACGCCTATGATGCCTTTGACTTTGCAGGTAGAGCTGTCAAAACGGGTAACCCGGCCCGACCCGGCTCGACCCACCACGGGTTGATGATTTAGTGAGCCAACCCAACCCGACTCATTTTTTAGTGAGCCAAAAAAAGTTCAAACCGGCCCCACCCACCACGGGTTGGCGGGTTAAACAGGTTGGCTCATGGGTTCACTTAATTAAAAAAAATATTATTTTTTTATTTATTTTTCAGTCAAAACTAAATTGTAATTCTAATTAAATCTAAATAAACTTTAATACAATTCAAATACAAACCAAAATAAAAAAATACAAATTATTTATGTGTTGGATAAAAAAACAACGTAACATGACCCAAATGTAAAACCCAACTTAATAAAAAAAAATAAAAACATTTGTGTGACCTTTTTATCTGCGGGTTGGTGAGCCAATCCGGCTCACCACGGGTTCAACCCGGATGAGCCGGGTTCTAAATGAGCCGGGTCAAAAATCAACCCGTATTGAAATTTGTAAAAAAATTTCAACCCAACCCGACCTGAACCCGTGGTGAGCCGGGTTGGCTCGCAGGTTCCAACCCATTTTGACAGCTCTATTTGCAGGTATCGTTTGGCGGGACGACCCTCACTGCCAGGTGCCACACGCTCTAGTACTCCTCTGATTTGGTAGCTACCACTTGACGGGTCAAACACCACCGTTAGGCACTACACAAGTACTTCCACAGTATTGGTTTTTAGACACACGGGACAGTTTGCAACCCCCATTTAGGCATCAAAACTTATAGTAACCTCGACATAGCTAAGTGCATCAATTCTCACAAGTTTAGCTTCTTACCAATGTTCCTATTCCCTTTTAAATTCACCAATCCAAACTCACCAATAGTTATGCTTGCTTAAGTTCAACTTTGCTTATTCACAGGATACCATACTCACTCATACTACCTGAATTTCACCCATGTTCGCAACCATTATTCCAATCTCCAACCACTTATGATCAACACAACCATTATACTACAACCCATAATTACCCTCAAAGTCATTTAGGCAACTCTACACAATCCCTCAAACACTTGAATCATAATCTGCCTTACCATCCATCAAGGTACTAATTGAATCAAACCCCTACTTTACTGCCATTAAAATCAACTCTTCCAAGCCCGATCCAAACTTTATTAATCTCACCTTGTATTATCTCATGCATTTCTTACCATTTTATCACCAATTTTGCATATTACAACCTCCCTATTTCAAACCCCATACTAACTCTACAGAATCCTCCACTCTCTAGCTGTAATTATAACTTCACAGTGCCACTCATTTGTCTTTGGCGCCTGGCGACAAACATGGTGCCACTTGGCAGTGCATGCACATTCTGGAAATTTTCCAGAATTCTCCCGTACCTTAGAACCTTAACTTCACCTTCATCCTCATTTTACCAATTCATCAAATCTTAACACAATTAACTGCACTCCAGTGTTAAATTAACATAAAACGAATCACTCTCAGTCCAATTTTCCTAAACCCAAGAATTCCCAATTACTCAAACCCTGGTATGAGAATATACCATAATCATCCAATTTCCTCCAATTAACTTACAATCACAGCGAAATTCAACATTTTTTGGCATTCAACAATCAACCAATAGTTGCTACTCCTTTTTTCCCCGATCAGAATCAACCCAGAAGCCCAAAACATAAAAAACGAGACAAATTTTGCGGCCAGTTCATGCCGCCAAGCGGTTCCTCCCTTGAACCCAAAAATTACAAAGAAATGCTATGAGTTGCTTGGCGGCTTTGAAGGCCCGCCAGGCGGTTTCTGGAAATTTTCCAGAATTTTGCAGTTTCACAATTTAAGCAATGATTAACCATCCAAAATACATGCAATTAAGAAAAACAAGCAATACAAATTTAAATAACGGAGTCGAGCTCCCCTAACCTGGATTCCTTGCTTAGAATTGAGTATGATATCGGTCCTCTTTGATCAACAATGACTTTCCTTAGCTCCCTCCCAGTTCAGCTCCTCCGTTTCACTCAATAACCATAGTTTCTTTATGGAATTTCACTTCTCATAATGCTCAACAATGGCAGACACCAAAATCCTCTCTCCCAGTCTTAATTGGACACTTAACCAAGTCTTAATTGTGCTTAATGGCTAAAAAAACGAGATTACCATTAAAAATTTGTGTTAATAGTTATTCACAACCAATTCAACCAATACATGTTTCATGATAATTTCTATAAATCTATGATTATATTAACACTCATCATCATCAATTATATTACCAAAATAATACATAATTAAAACAACACACAATTTGACATACATAGGACTCGAACCCAAATTCTTTCAACATAACAATGTACTCTAACCACTTGAGCTAGTCACATCATAACAATTAACATTAATTGTCATAAAAACTCTCATTACCTGCATTTATTAATCAAGTACTTAATTTTTTATTCAAATTAAGTATTATATATATATATATATATATATATATATATATATATATATATATATATATATATATATATATATATATATATTATTATATTTTTATATATAAATA
>Ga0214544_1008154_pt1 | contig 17743 bp, 17 predicted proteins | sample CNSS3metaG_FD_160074 | JGI IMG/M metagenome (GOLD analysis project Ga0214544, IMG submission 160074) | Root nodule microbial communities from cowpea collected in UCLA plant growth center, Los Angeles, California, USA - CNSS3 | ecosystem: Host-associated > Plants > Roots > Nodule | place: USA... | reverse complement strand
TATGTTTATTTTGTTAGCTCACCCTATCTGCTTGTGTTTGGCGATGATCGTGTACGCGGTACACAGGAGCAGATGATGTTGCAGGTGGATCTGGTGAGGCTTAGCAGCGGAGCAGGGAAAAACTCATGGGAACAATTTTATTGAGTTTTTATCATTTATGGTTTTGGAATAAAGATGTAATCTATTATGAGACTATTTTGGTATTTTATTGAATTTTGAGAAGATTTGAACTTAGAGTTATTTTTGTTATGAAATAAATTATTTGAAATTTCCTGCGTTTTTGGGAAATGGATTTATAATCAATGTGATTTTATTTTCTTATTTTTATTTTATTGTTTAAACTTGTAATATCCGGTTGGGATGTTACAGGGCCTATGGTTGAGCCCAAGTCATCATCTCCTCCCTCTTGAAGATGATTTATCCTTAAAATTGGAGGGTTGTTATCTTCTTCATACCCATCTACAAAAGGAATTAAATCAGTCACATTGAAGGCAGTATGCACTCCATATTCCTCAAGAAGGCCCAATTGATATGCATTGTTGTTGACCTTCCTTAGGATTTGGAAATGACCATCTCCATGAGGGTGAAGTTTGGACTTCCTTTTCTTATGAAACATTTCTTTTCTTAAATGAAGCCAAACTAGATCCCCTATTAAAGATGACACCTCTTTTCCCCTTATTATTATACTTAGCGTATCTCCCTTATTTGGTGTTGTATTTGTTGTTTAATCTTTTCATATTGATCCTTGGCAAATTTAGAGTTAGAAACCCTTTCCTTATGAACAAAAATCAAAGGAAGTAGGGAGATGTACTAAATGCATAGGTGTCAAAGGATTAAAATCCTTAAAACTCACATAGCCGATTATGATGCCTTGTTGATTCAATTTTTGCAAGAAAGGAAATTTATCACTCTTAAGGGAGAGGAGATAGTGGTACCACTACATGCTTAATTAAATCATATGAAAAGGTTTTTCACTATAGATGTAGTTACTATGGCTTTTTTCGTTATAGCTAACTCAACCAGATTAATAGTGACAGAACATTATTTTCTTCTATTTTCTTAGCTTTTAATATTGATCTTAATTGTTTATTTGTGCCTAATTATCTTTTGTTAGTGCATTTTCATTAATTAGGATTTATTGAGCCAATAATTCAGATTTTAATTAATTTGAATTCATTTGGTCTAATTTTTGTTTATTAATTATTTTGAGGTTTTGTTATGATGCAATTTTGGACTTGGGCATTAATCTTGGACCGAAAAGATTAGTGTCATGTCAACCTGCCACATCGTTAGCATATCAACTTTTTAGATTAATTTTTATGGTTTCTTTATATTAGTTTTTGTAGGCCAAAATGGGCCCAATCCCATGGTCAGCTAGGGTTTTAAAGAGGAGGTCTAATGTGACCACCTCCTCTCTCTCTTGTCTTTAGTTTGTTATATGTTTTGAATAGACCCATTAGGGTTTTGTTTTCATGCAATTATACAACCACCATCCAACTAAGTTTACGTTGGTAAATATCCTTCTTCATTCATTACATATGAAATCTTTGATAATGATGAAGTGTTATTGCAAGCCATATTGCTTGAGAGAGATCAACGACTTGATCAATTGAAGGCCAATATGACTAAGTCACAACAATTCATGAAACGTAATGCTGATAAAAATAGAAGAAATGTAGAGTTCAAGGATGGAGAATTAGTATTAGTCAAGCTTCAACCCTATCTATCAACAACATTCTATGGCATTGCAGAAACATCAGAAAATTAGTCTCAGATACTTTCGACCCTTCAATATCACTCAGTAGCTTAGTCTTGTGGCATATAAATTGGAATTGCCATCAAAGGCAAAGATTCATAATGTTTTCCACATGTCTTTACTGAATAGGTTCTTGAGGGGATACAAAACCGAAATTACTTGTCATTACCACTACAAACTGCTGAATGTGGCCCAAATTTATCTTCTGTTATAGTGATTTATAGTACAATCATATTTGTCAAGAGGAAACGAACTAAAACAATTACAAATATGGTTATCAAACTCACGAGTTAACGTACGAGTTTACGATCATAGACCTGGCTTTCGAGTTAACTAAGAAGCAAACTCGTTTTTGAAGTAAAATTGGTGGAATCGGAAGTGGGATCATTAAACTCGTGCAAAATCGCGAATTTCCAGCATGTGAGCGAGTTGGGGGGGGGTGGGGGGAACTGACCTATTTTTTTTTTTTGCGATTTAGGGTTCTTCGATTTTGATTTCGTTCAGTCATGTTTTTGCTGTTGAACCTCTCGCGTCTAGAGTTGTTGGCCGCCGCACTCGCCGTCGCGTTTGGAGCTATTGGCTGCCACTTTCACCGTCATGTCTCCTTCTGTTGGCCACTGCATTCGTGTTTGCATCTCGTTCTATTGCCACCACTACGCTCACATTGGTCTGCTTCTATCCAACCTCGCCTCGCCGTCGTCGTCGCCTTGCCTCGCCGTCATAACAGTGGTTGCATTCTTCGCAGATCGTTCTCTCCCTCTTAATATCACATCCTCGCCTATTTTTTCTAACGCTAGGTTTAGTTTATTTTATAGTTACTTTACTTTCTTTTTTAAATACAGATTTATTTAAGTACCTGTAATTTTGTTTTAAAAAATTGTAGTGAAAAGGATATCACTATGTTTGGAAATGCATCAAATTCAATGGATTCTAATCAAGTGCATCCTCATCTATTAAGAGAGAAGTAAAAATGCTCCTAGAAATCGATATGATATTCGATGGAAACATGGATTTTATGTTAATGAAAATAGTAGAAAAGTTAAATGTAACTATTGTTCAAAGATTGTGAGTGGAGGGATATTTAGATTCAAACATCATCTTGTTGGAACTAGGGAGAATTCTGAACCTTGTGCATTTTTTTCGGAAGAAATTAAAAATTTGATGATAAAGATAGTTGTATAAGCTAAGCATGATGCATCAAAGACAAGAAAGTTAAATATCATTGATGAAGAAGATGTAGTAACTGAGAGTGTTGAAGGAGGACTTAGGCTGTTTGGCTTTAAAGGAAAACAAACAATTGCCAATACTAGTAAAGGGGGAGTCCAAGCAACTATAAATCAAATAATGGAAAAAGGATTTGAAAGAAAAGGTTGATGATCAAGTGGCTGAAGTCTTTTACACCAGTGCCATTCCTTTCAATGTGATTAGAAATTCAACATTTGCAAAGAGGTGTGAAATGATTGGTGTAAGACCCGAGGAATTTAAATAATTAATTAAATAATTATTTAATAAATGCGGGTAGTAGGAGCCTTTAAGGAATTTAATGCAGAAAGCTATAATGTGGAAAATTACTAGCTCAAGTGGTTGAGTGGTTGAGAGTACTTAAATGTGTGAGAGGACTTGGGTTCAAGTCCTATGTATGTTGCTTGTGTGTTATTTAATTATTATTGTTTTTAATAATATGCTAGAGGATGTTGAGTGATAATATAATCATAAAATTATATTAATCATCATGAAATATAAATTGGCATGATGGTTTGGTATTGACTTTGCAATTGTTGGTGAGGGGTTCAAACCTTGGTGAACCCAAATTAAACTTTATTCTTTTGCCAGCTCCGCTATTTTTGTATTCGTTTTGTTAATGATATGCAATATATGATGAATTGGATGTCCTTATTCTGGTTATTTTGTGTGATTCTGTGTTTCTGGAATTTTTCCAGAAACCGCCTGGCGGGTGATGAATCACCACCAGGCAACACTTCATTTTGTTCGGGTTTTGGGGTTCCTGTAGAGGGACTGCCTGGCGACACACCCTTGGCTGCCAGGCAACGCAAGTGGATTTACCTTGATTTTTATGTTTTTCTTGTTCTGGACGGATTATGATTAGAAGGAAATCTAGTCCTAACTGTTTGTGAATGATTTAATGTCATATGTTGACGAGATCACATGTATTGGGAAAATTAAATTGGGAAGAAATCACAGGAAAATGGTTAGGGATTGGGAAATTGGGAATTTCGTGACAATGGTAAATAATGTGCGAATTACAATGATTCAATGTGGATTTAAGATTTAACTTGATTATCAATGGCATAAAATGAAGGCTAGTCAATTGAAATAGGGTAGTTGACGAAGGAACGCGTTTCTGGACAACTTGGGAATTTAGGAATTTAGTTCGCGTAGTGCAGGAAGGAGTTCTGGAAATTCCAGAAAGCTATAATCCACCTGGCGGTGAGCTGTGTACCGCTAGGCGACGTGACAGTAAGAGTGGTTGAGGTTCAAAAGTGCGAGTGGGATTTTTGGGTTCCTGGAACTGCAGGAACCGCCTGGCGGCACCCAATTGGCCGCCAAGTGCCATATCAGTGATGTGTGGTGCTCTGATTCACAAAAAATGTTGTTTTTTGTATTTTTCGCGGAATAGGAACCGCCCGACGCTAGGTCAGTCCCGCCAGGCGCCACATCCTCACTTCTCGGCGCTAGGCACCACCATTTTTCTGGTTTGCGCAGTTTTTGTAAAACTGTATTTCTCGATTCGTTAACTGTCCGATTTAGGAGAGATTTGACAAGTGGTCCATAACATGTGGTTCTTCACTTTGAACGGTGGAGATTGGATTTGGAGGTCAGTAGCTAGAGATATACATTGTTTAATATTGCTGATTTTGGAGTCTGTAAAATACATGAACAAGCTCTGGATAAGTTCAAGTAACTTCTAAAGAAGCATGATTAGGTTATGTGGTAAGTCTCTATCAATTTGAATGCTCCTTTGGGTTAATCACATGTGGAGAATTGGTTTGGTGAAGGCATAGGTGTCAATATTAAATTGCATCGGTGCATAATCATGTGCTTAAAATTGTTAGAGTGTCGCTGCTTATCTTTTGTTTGAGCATGCTTGGGATGGTCTATACGACTAGGGGATGAATGCACATGTGAGATGCTATAATTCCTGTAACATTATAGATGACAATGCTTTTCATTAGGGGTACTCTAGAATGAGAGCAAATGAGAGAAACCTGGGTGAAGTGAGCTTGAACCTGAACTTAAACCAGTAATGTGAAAGTACTGGTGTAGCGCTTGGCAGTAAGGAGGGGTGCGCCAGGTGGAGTTTGTAGTTCAGTGAATACTAAGACGCGTGGCGCTTGGCGGTAAAGGAAGTCCCGCTAGGCGATAGTTGCAGTGGTAGTGAAGACTAAGGCGCATAGCGCCTAATAGTACGTGTCCCACACCAGGCAATCTGGAAGCGGCAGCACCTGGTGGTTGTGTCCCCCGCCAGGGGATTTTGCTGCAGCAGATTGGTGTTATGCTTGCTATGATGTGCGTGATCAATAAGGCTTCTAAGATATCTTAAAGGTCGGCTTGTTGGTGTTCCTTGAGTTGAGCTCGGAATGTATCCCTTGAGTTGAGCTCGGGATAGGGGATAAGCACATGGCATTCCTCGAGTTGAGCTCGAAATGGCATCCCTCGAGTTGAGCTCGGGATGGTGGATGAACATGAGGAACCCTTGAGTTGAGCTCGGGTTGGCGAGTGTTGCCGGTGTGAGTGTGCTGGTTGTGGCCAGTACGGATGGGTCCAGATAGATTACCCTCCTTAGTAGTTGACTGACGAGTTTGGTAGTCTTGGGACGTTACGAATTATGTTCGTATATGGGAACTCCACCTGGCGTTACGGTGTATGATTCGTAGCATGTTTCGCGCACGTGCTCTACCGGTTGTGGCCGATAGGTATGACAGCAAGACACCTTGAGGTACTCACTAGAAGATGTAGAACACGAATAACATGGTGGTGGCCATGTGATGTGATATCAAAGGATGGAATTCCTTTGGTGTGATTGTGTGATTGGTATATTTGTGCCATATATATATATGTTTATTTTGTTAGCTCACCCTATCTGCTTGTGTTTGGTGATTATCGTGTACGCGGTACACGGGAGCAGATGATGTTGCAGGTGGATCTGGTGAGGCTTAGCAGCGGAGCGAGGAAAACTCATGGTAACAGTTTTATAGAGTTTTATCATTTATGGTTTTGGAATAAAGATGTAATCTATTATGAGACTGTTTTGGTATTTTATTAAATTTTGAGAAGATTTGAACTTAGGGTTATATTTATTATGAAATAAATTCTTTGAAATTCCCACGTTTTTGGGAAATGGATTTATAATAAATGTGATTTTATATTCTTATTTTATATTATATTTTAAACCCATAATATCCGGTCGGGATGTTACAATTGGTAAATATGGAGTTGGCTACAAACCACCATCTTATCATGATATCAGAGAGAAGCTCTTGAAACAAGGTGTGAGCAAAACAAATTTAATGCTTGAAGAATACAAGGAGGAGTGGAAGAGAATTGGTTGTACCATTATGTCTTATTGTTGGACGGGAAAAAAAGACGTTATATATGCAACTTATTGGTGAATAGTCCTAAAGGGACGATTTTTCTTTATTCACTTGACACCCCAGACATTTAAAAAATAGCTGATAAAGTATTCAAGATGTTAGATGACGTTGTTGAGTTTGTTGGAGAAGAAAATGTTGTTCATGTTGTTACTGATAATGTTGCAAATTTCAAGGTAGCTAGAGATTTGTTGATGCAAAAAAGAGAACAATTGTATTGGACTCCATGTGCTGCACACTGTATTGATTTGATCTTTGAAGATTTTGAAAAGAATTTGAAGGTCCATGAATTGACAATCAAGAAGGGAAGAAAGATTACCACTTACATTTATGGAAGAACAATGTTAATTTCCTTGTTGAAAAGGTTTACTAAAGGTAGAGACTTGATAAGACTGGGTGTGACTAGATTTGCCACGATATATTTGACTCTTGGTTGACCATGTTTAGCTTTAAGGAGTGGAAGGATACTAAGTTTGCAACTTCACAAGATAGAAAAAGAGTAGAACGTGTGGTATTCGACAACCAGTTTTGGAATAATGTCTCTACATGCTTGAAGGCTACTACTCCTCTTATGGTGGTCTTAAGATTGGTGGACTCAGATGTAAAACCCGTAATGGGTTTCATTTATGAAGAGATGGACTATGCACAAGAGAAGATTAGGTCTAATTTTAACAATATTAAGAAGAGATAAAATTTCAAACTTTTACTCATTCAAAGTTTAATTACTTATATCTAAAATTAGTTTGGTATTGAATGTAGTTATGAGGAGGTTTGGAGAATAATTGATGCTCGATGGGGTAGTCAACTTCATAGGCCTTTGCATGTAGTTACCTATTTTCTGAACCCCCACCTCCATTATGAACCTAACTTTAGATGTGATGATGGTGGAGAGGTGAAAGAAGGTTTGTATATATGCATGAGAAGATTGGTACCAGATTTGGCAAAAAGAAGAAAAATTAAGGTTTAATTATTCGGATGGTACCCATTTTGGTATAAGTGTGTCAATTTGGTATCCGTGGAAAAAAAATGTCAATCGCGTCCCCACTTTTGACCACTAAATTTTAATATAAATATAAGTACTTACTTTTGTAAAAATATTTATACTTAATTAGTTTTAATTTATAAAAAAATGAATTAAAAATTATACTTCAATTATTAAAAAAAATTAGAACAAAATTGAACCAAAGACACAAAAGTGGTGACTAAATTGAAACAATGAAATATATATGAATATTAAATTGAAAGCAGACATTTGTCACACGTGACATTATCTTGCCACGTGTCACAATAGGGACTTGACACGTGGCAACAAAAAAATTTTCCAAAAAAAAAAATTAAAAGAAATTTTAAAAATTTTAAAAAAATAAAAAAAAAACAGAGAGTGACACATGGCGTGCCGTTAACAGCGTTAATTATTATTTTTTTCTGAAAGGGACCTAATTGATGCACTTTTTTCAAAAGTGGAGACGCAATTGACACTTTTTTTCTGCGGGTACCAAATTGACATACTCCTACAAAAATGGGTACTATCCACATAATTAAACCAAAAATTAATTTGCAAATTGTTGAATTTCATTTTGTTAGAGGACTTTTTGGAATGGAAGATGCAAAGGAATGCAGGAAGGTATTAAATCCTAGTGAATGGTGAGAGATGTTTGGGGATGGAACTCCTAGAGTTGAAGAGATTTGCTATTAGAATTCTAGGCTTGACTTGTAGTTCTTTAGGATAGCGTAATTGGAGCTCATTTGAAATGGTAAATTATTTATATCTACTAATTTCCTTCTAATTTTCTTTATTTGGTTTTTATGTACTAAAATTTAATAATTCATTTTAGGTTCATACAAAGAGAAGAAATCGTTTGCATAAAAAAAAGATGAATGATTTAGTTTATGTGATGTATAACTTGAAGTTCAAAAGTACACAAATTCGAGAAATTGTTGCTCTACCATTTGATGAAATTCAATCAAATGATGAATGGATAACTAAAGAGGCAGATGATGTTGTTGAGATTGAGCAAGTTGAAGGTGAAATTGATGTTCAAAATGTTTCCTTAGATGGACCAACAACATATCCAATTCTAAATACTCTTGATCTTGATAACATAACTTTTGATGTTGATGATGCACATGTTTCATCAAGGGAAGAGTTGGATGAAGATGATGATGGAGATAATGATATCATTAGAGGATAAGAGGATTAGACATAGACATTTCACATTTGAATTTGTATGAACTTATTTATTTGAAGTACTTTTAAGTTATATAATTTTATGGACTTATTTAAATTAAGATGTTATTTATATAAATTATATATTTTTTTTTTCATGTGAAGTAAAGTCTTACGAGTTTACAATTTGAGTTTATTAATCTCTTACAAGTTTACATAAACTCTCGATAACCTTAATTACAAGTGTAATTGGGGGAGGGCCCAAGTTTGTTTCTCACTTCGGAGGATGCAGACATATATGAACTTCAACCTTGAGGACAAGGTTGTTTCTTAGAAGAGAGAAATGTAAGAAAGAAAAATGATATTGATCATGTGGAAAATATACTGCACAATAAGACAAAGGCCAAGTTAATAACACATAATGGACAGGTGGCTACTAATCCACAAATTATGGAGCCAAGGAGAAGCAACAAAAAGAACATATCAAATACCAGGCTAAAGGATTTTGGGATTTAGGCAAATTTTGATAATTCTCTTACAACTCAGAAATTCTCACTCTCTTTCTCTGGCATCTTGAAACTCTTCTGAATTTATTCTCTCTCCGGTACGGAGGCAGTTAGCCACTAACGATGAAACCTTCATTTCTCTGTTCTTGTTGATGAATATTGGAAATTATATTGTACCGAGAGTGTTATCCATATATAAATAAATTCTAGGTATATTCAGAAAATTGTTTAGTTTCTTTCATAAGTAAACTCTAAACAGAATGGAAGCACGTGAATTTTGAATAATGATACTGCAATATCATTCCTCAATTTAATACATTCTACAATTTAGTACATTCTACAGATTCTATTTATTCGTTGTAATCCCTATAATTTTGTAGTTCTTGGAATAGTTTTATTCCTAGTTCTACCAACATCATTAATTCGCTGCGGTTACCATTCAATCATTTACACTACATCATTAATAATAAGCCTGTCATATGGAAAACTCTGCCTCTGATCTCTAGATGATCCATACAGCAGATTATATTTAAGAAAACGTCTTGCACATAAGGGTTTCATGCTGGAACCCAGATGCTTATGAAGATCACAACATCAACACTACATGTTCAATATTTCATTCTATGATTCTACCATATATAGTGTTGAACATTCATTCAAGAAAATGTAAGGCACTGCAGAGATATTTGTTACAACTTGTTTGATAAAATATCTTTTCTCTCTGTTTCCAGTAAAACATGCATTCATCATTATCCAATAATTATCTCACATAAGATGTTTTTCAATTTCTTGATTCGATACGGATAGTCACATACGATTATGTTAAGCTCACCAGAAAATCAATTAGATCTAAATTTAGCTGAAGTTACAAGATAATTGAAAGCAATACATTTCCAAATTATTTGGCCATAGAAATCACGAGAATAAAGGACAATCAGAAGTTCTTTACAGTCATAAACTGACTACACTGACGGTTAAATTGGAGTATCAGAAGCAGTATGAGAAGCACCATCTTCTTGAGAATCACCAAGCTCATCACATGCACTATCATAATCAGCTTCATCTGAGTTACCACTTGCGCTGTTCTCTACACCTGCTGTAACGTAGAGAGAAGATTCTAAGAAATACTCCGAGCGCTGAGGAGAATCATTGTATATTATTGATGGTGGTGGTGGTGGCGGCGGCGGCGGCAATGGTGATAGAAATTCAACTTGCGAGTTCAAATTATTATTATTATTATTACTATCATCTGTCCTATCAAAACTATAACCACTCAATTGAAGCCTGCAAACTGGACATGTTTTGCTGCTGTTAAGCCAACGAAGAATGCATTCAGAACAATAGGTGTGGGTGCAGGGTAACCGGTATGCTTGATCACACACTTTAAACTCATCCATGCAAATGGGACATCGAAAGAGTTTATCTATCTCTGATACTCTTACCCTGCTAAGGCCATTCATGGCAATCGTTGAGCACCCACTTTTATCACCTTCAAACACATGACTTATACTGTGAGATTGAGGCCTATCTTGCTGTACTTCTAAGTCAAAAATAGCCCAAGCCCCACTGAGTTCAGGCTGATGCTGATGCTGTTGTTGCAGCCGCAGTGGCCGTACAAAATCTGGTAGCGGAGGTGGTGGTGGTGGAAAACGCCAATCAATTTGAGGTTCAGGATTTGGTGGTGGTGGTGGTGGTGGAGGAGGAGGAGGAAAAAGTTCTTGCCATGTGCTACTAGTTGTAGTTGGAGTACTTGGAGAAATGACTACAGATTCTACGTCCGAGTCATCTGAACTATCTGAACTAGTGGGAACAAAGCATAGCTGATACCACCTTGTGGTTTGGCTTTGGCCACGGTTCAGTGGCATGGTTTTGCAAGGGATACGTTCAACTATAGTGAAAGCCTTTAGCCATTTCCCATATGCAATGTTCGTTTTCGGAGGAAGCTTCAACTTCTGATCATCTCAAAATTTATCTTCCCTTTTCGCCTTGGTCACTAAGCAATCATCTCTTTAGTTAAGTCTGCAAGTGGGTGCTGTCACATGCACACATCACAAAGCACAAACAAAAAGTACTAAAGCCAAAGGAAACAACAACTTTAAGCACTTGGAAAAGTGAAAGATGAGATTGTGTAAATATTATATTTATAATCTTTGAATTACCCCTATTCTTTCCTTGTTTAAGAAGCTATTTTGAACTATTGGACTTCGTTAAGATTTGATTTTGTTGCCATTTATTTTATGGGGCTAAGTTTTGTGCACAATGTAAGAGTGACAAAGTATACTCCTATAGGTGGGTCATGTAGTACATTTCCTTGCATCATTGTTTAAAGAAAATGAAGTGCAACTTTTCTTTTTGACAAACTTTAATTGTGTCTTTGTCATCAAGTCATTTAATCAAACACTTAAATATGAATATTTACTTAAAGGCCTATAATACATATTTAATGAAAGTTATATTTTTACTCTAAGGACATGTATTATCATATAGATTTAACTAGAATGTAATTATAACATGAAAGAGTTTTATATCATCATTACCAAGGTTTAATGGTGGAAATCTTGTTAAGAAACAAAGCGAATTAACTAAGATAATTTTCGACCGTAACTAATGAACATATTTTACTCTTGGAATATATTGTTAAAATTAGTGCTTGAATTCTTTTCTTTCCATCTAACAAAGTTATCTCTCAAGAAATAGTTAAAATATTTGGATATTTTAAATAGGGGTGACAAAAACGGGTCAGCCCGGCCCGTCTATGACCCATAAAAAATGGGTCGGGTCGGGCTAACCCGTCAAACAGAAACAGGACAACAATCACAACCTGTCCCGTATAGGACGGGCTAACAGGTCGAATCGGGTTGGCTTATCCACTTTTTTTATTTTTTTTTATTTTTTTTAATTTGTTTATATTTTTTTAATTTTTAAAATTTGTTTATATTTACATATAAATTATTATTAAAAACATATTTAATCAAATAAAATATTTTTTAAATTTTTAATTGATTAGTTAATGTTTTTAATTAGATAAATTAAAATAATTATTAAATTTACATATTAAATTATTCAATTATAACTAATAATTGAAACTTAAGTTGTAGGTGTTAATAATTTAAATTACAATATTATTATATATTTACACATTTAAAAAATATAATATAAAAAATTAATCTTTTTAAAACGGACCAACGAGCCAAGATAGGTTGGCCCGTACTTTAACCCGTCAAGTTGACGGGCTGGACAAGACAGGCCAAAACGGACTGACGGGTTGAAATCTTCAATCCAACCTGTCCCTTTTAACACGGGCTGACGGGCTGGGACGTTGGGCCCAACCCGTTTTACCACCTCTAATTTTAAATGCAAATAATTAATTTTATATTGTTGGAAGTATCACGTCAACTAGTGATAAGACAAATTCATGAAATATAAGTGATTGCAAATCTTATCTTATAAGACTGTTTTGTAAGACTGAGTTATTCTCTTCTTAACATAGTAGTATCATAGCCAAGGGTTACACTCTATCCTAGTGAAGTTTGTTGTTTATTTAGGATCTATTATTCCACCCGCTATTGGATTGGACTATTCTCGGACCACTCGTTAATGTTTAGTTCCATGCTCAAATCAATCATAATTTTTGTGTGTGTTTAAATAGGTCCCAATTTTCGTTAATTTTGTTCAATTTGGTCCTTTTTTCCTAACATTATTTAAATCATTGATGATAATAGACACTAATTGTCACTTGTTACTTCGTGATTTTTTGAATTTTTTTAATATGTATTTTTTAAAATTTTTTAAATTTTTAAATTTTTTAAATTTTTTAATTTTTTTTTTAAATTTTATTTTAAATGTCCACAAATCAGAATCAATTTAATCTTTTAAAATCTAATCATATTCCTTAATATGTAAAAGCGTACATATTAGTCTCTAAATATATATTTTAATAACAAAATAGTACTTAAAAACTTCACTTTTTCTAGTGTATAAAATTTTGGATTCCAAGTTTTATAAATAATAATCCTTTTTCTAGGTGCTTGAGTTGGTGTACTCGTTACCCACGTTTACTTTTTCCAATTTAAGCATCTTAGTTGCAATTCCACAACGAGACATATAGCTATGGGTTTAAGTTAAAGATTCAACTCATACAAGATTTTCCTTTTCCAGCATTCTAATATAAAATAAAATTTAACACTTAAATAATATCATGTCCAAAAAAATAAAATAGTATCCTTTTGTCTTAAAAGCATCTCTCTCACGAAGAAGTAAATAGAAAATTATTATAATGTGAATCATATAAGATCTTTACATTGAAACAAAAGTTGCAAGAAGGAATTAAAAATAATGTGACAATGTGGAACTTAAAAAAAAAAAAAAAGAAAATTAATACTTCATATGATAATTCTTGCATCGGAAATTATCTTATAAGTAGAATGATAATGTTTAGACTATCAAGAGAAAAATAGATGAGTTAAGAAAATGGAAGGAAATAAAGAAGTTAAGGGAAGATGAATGAAGGAATGGTTACATAGAATATTAAGAAATGATCAAATTAAGGGGAGACAATTTAGGAGTCAGGGAATGATCGACAAAAAAGAAAATTCAATTTATCGAAAGAGACATGCATAAAACTAAATTAACATAGAAATACACAAATCAAAAGGGACATTGAGTAGAAGTAATTGTTGCAAACTTTGGCTTAGTAGACAATTTATGTAACTATGGGTAGATTTAGATAGTTATTCTAATTATTATGTCATTTTCATTTTTTATTTATTTTGGCTTAATTGTCACAAGGGATGGGAAATATAAATAAACGATTTCTATGATAAGCCTAACAAACAACAAATTTCATTAGGATTTTAACCCATGACTTTGATACTATGTTAAGAAGTGGACATTAAGCTTAACTTAATCCTACAAATTTGACTTGTAAGGTAAGGTTTGAACCACTTATAAAATTTAAACATATTTTATCTCTAATTGATGTGAGATCTCTATCAGGAATGGGGGGTAATAAATCGTATTTACAACAAAAACAATCTGAGAATGTCGCAAACAAGACAATGGTAACTCAAGTGAAGATTGTAGCAATTTGGGTCACCGCTTTAATTGATTTCTTTTATCAATTCTTGTTTTTATCTTTCATTTTCTTTTCTTGCATCTTTACCTTTCTAGTTCATTTATTTTCTTGTAAAGTTACATTATTAGTAGCATGTAACATTCCAATTTTTCACTTCCTAAAATCTATAATCAACAAATAATAAAAACAAAACCTTACTCTTGTTTTATTGAAAATATCAATAAAAAAATTATTGTTTTACGATTATTGAAAAAGAAAAACATAAAAATAAAAGTCTGCACAATCATCTCCTAACATGACAACTCTCCCTAGTGTTATGCATCTTCCTCAAAACTTGTACGATTATCTACTCCCATATAAAAAGACGATCATTGTAGGTGGAAATCATATCCACCAATGCAAGGGTAAGCTAACTAAATAACATAAAACCTCAATTTTTAAAATAACATCATAAAGAATTTGAAATCCAAAAGTACCTGAAAAATAATAACTCCATTAAAAATCCTTTGGTTCGTTAAAAGTAAAACAAATAAGAGTTCATAAAGTTAGACTCCCAGGAAAAAAGAGGTGAATCATAGATGGACAAACTTAAAAACCTTGTCTTTCCTAGTCAAAGTCTTTCCAAGATCATTTTCACACATCTCAACAATTGTTAGAAAATTTAGATGTAATTTTATTTTGTTCAAAATTGTTATTTATATTTTTTTTCTAGACAAAGTGACGTTTTGAACTACATAATTTAAATCAAATTAAAAGTTTTTATTAGTATATTTTCAATAACAATCATTTTTCTGCTAAACGCAAAAATTTTCTAACGTTCCATGATATCCCAAAATTGGGGTGTTACAAGCTTTACCTTATTTCTTCTCTTTATTCTATATTGATTAGTGCATGGTTTTGAACCTGTTTTGACTCATTCGCGTATGGTGGTGTTGTCCTTTATTTTCTGATGCATAAATCTATACCATTGTTGTTTCATGCTTGGCCTAGTTTGGGGTGTGTTATGTGCGTGTTACAAGCGCTCTATGATGGATTGAATGCCATTTCCCATATATCACGCTACAACAGTTTTTTTTTCATGGAGTTGTTGACTTCATGTGAGTGTTTTCACGTTGCAGGGTGTAGGGTTTCAAGGGTTCACGAGTTATTCTCTTTCGTAATTGTTTTTGTCTTCTACACATGCATCAAGCAAAACATGGATACTGCCACAGGGTTCTCGTAGGTTTCCTCTCTTTTTCATTCACTCTACAACAGAGAATTATTTATGAAAAATCCTTCACGTGCTTAGGGATTTATTACGATTATTAATTCATTTGTTTCCTTCTCTTTCTCGTCTTAGCACTTGAGGTGGTGTGGTGTTTCTGCTGAGGGTTCTTTTACAGAACCCAACGAGTTTATGGTAATGAATAATGGAGGCACGTTACTATTGCAGATTTCTCTGCATAGTTTCCTACTATTGTATCAACGTTTTGTTGTTGGCTTCACTTAGCATGGCCTCATATATATGTCTCATGGGCTGGGTATTTTGGGTTCCGATTTGTGTGAGTTGTAGCATGTGTAGTGGATCAGGCTAAGGTTTATGTTGCTGCTAGTTTCCTCACGTGGCTGCATCTGCTGGAGTGGAACCTTGGCATGGACTTAGAGAATGGTGGTGGCTGTGCGTTTGGGTCCGGAGTCGTGGTTCGTGGTAGTTTCACGAGGAGTGAGAGAAAGCTTGTGGTGCTGCAATCGTGAATGTTGGTTCAACGGGGTTTGTGTTTTCCAGTTTTGGAGAATTGGTTGGTTTGTGCACGGGCCATGTGTGTTATTATGCAGAGTTAGTTCAGTTGCAGATGGCAGCCGCCTGTGTTGAGGGTAGCGCTCTTGGCGACGTGCCTGCGGCGTCGTTGGTGACGTGTAGTGTCCATGGACGTTGGTTCACGTTGCAGGGGTGTGAGTGCATGGGTTCACGGGTTAACTTATTTTTCTTCATCTTGCTATTCTCGTTCACGTGAACACAAGCTGTGAGTTTTCTCTTTCTTCCTTTCTATTCTCTTTCACATAAAGTCATATTCTCTCTCCTTAGGTTTTGGCCTTTTATTTTGTCCTGATGCATATCACGTTTTTGTGTTTAGTAAATGGGTGGTTTCCGTGAGTTTCTTTTCTTTTTGCCTATCTCCTTTCACGTAAAAGCTTGAGATCAATATTAAATGGGTGGGCCACACACATAGCTATGCCATTGCTTTTCCGTATGAAGTTGGTAGTGCAACCCTAGGTTTTTTCATCTTTTGATGGGATGTGGTATGTAGGCTTTGCCAATTTGCCTTTTTCATTTTTTTTCTTTCTTTTGCTTGCATCAAGGCATTATTTTTTTAACGTAAGTGGCCTTTGCTTTTAATGTGGGACGTGCACTAAAAAGGGGCAGTGTAGGTTTTGTTATATCATTGAGGAAATAATTCGTGTAGTTTTATGTTCCAATTACATAATTAAGGTAAAGTGGTTTTACGTGTGTGGTGCATGGCTTCTTGGCTGTATTTCATGTATTGATGTGGTGATGTGTTTTTGGAAATATGTAATTCTCATGAATTGAATATTGGGGTGTTTTGCTTTGCTTGAAGAATCTTGGTGAAATTAAGTGTTGTGTGAGGTTTTCCGTACCTAGATATCTAATGAAGACTCTTTTGCTTATGTGAAACAGTGGAAAGGGGTCTTCTTCACCTGTGTGAAGCAGTGGTAGAGGATTGGTTCGAGTGTTGTACGTTCTCGCCTGTGTGAAGTAGTGGGGAGGGAAAAGATGTTTCAACTTATCTCGGCTCGTTGCGAGTATAGTGCCCAGTGTGCAATGTATCAACATTTTTACTCATAATTCCTTGAGGAATAAGGGAGATAGTCTGGCTGCGATAGTGGGACACATCGAACCATTTGTAATAGGAAACTAGATGTTGTTGTGGGGTGAGAGGTCGCGGAAAACTAAAGCTTAATTATGATCACTATGTTTGAAGATTTTATATGAAAGTGATGTTATGTTTGTTTGGTATGATTGTTTGAATTTTGGGGTTTGTGTGTTCAAACCAAGGATTGATTCTGATCATAATGCTTATGTGTTACTTGAATGCAATGTTTGTTAGGAATACAAGTGTGAGTCTAAGTCCCACATTGACCAGAAATGAGAAAGTAGAGCACTATATAAGAATAAAGACCCATAAACCCATTGCCTTAAGGTTTTGGGTTGAGAGTGGTGTCAGTGTCTTATGTGGTTAGGCTCAGATCTCATTGATGTTGTTCTCCCCAGTGAAACCTCCTCTGTAAAACCTGACAAGTGGTATCAGAGCCGATGGTTAATACCGGCTCAGACGAGTGCAGTACCAGTATGGTCCTAGTATCGAAAGTCTTCCTGGCAAGGGTCCCAGATAAGGGTTCCAGGTAAGCGTGTCCCGTTAAGAAGAACGACGGTACAGAAAAAGGCAGAAAAGGAGTACTCGTGGTTGGGCAGCTTCCGCGGGAGGGGGAGTGTACCAATGTGATTGAAGGGACTCACCCTTGAGGGGGAGATTGTTAGGAATACAAGTGTGAGTCTAAGTCCCACATTGACCAGAAATGAGAAAGTAGAGCACTATATAAGAATAAAGACCCATAAACCCATTGCCTTAA
>Ga0214544_1008151_pt1 | contig 17750 bp, 8 predicted proteins | sample CNSS3metaG_FD_160074 | JGI IMG/M metagenome (GOLD analysis project Ga0214544, IMG submission 160074) | Root nodule microbial communities from cowpea collected in UCLA plant growth center, Los Angeles, California, USA - CNSS3 | ecosystem: Host-associated > Plants > Roots > Nodule | place: USA... | reverse complement strand
TTGGACTACGGGCGGGGAGGTCCGTAGAGTTGGACCACGAGCGGGTAGGTTCGTGGGAGCATGATAATCCCTAAGGACCAAGGTTGTAGTTGAATCTTTCTCATATAGGTTATGAGATTGGAAGTATGTTGTGATAACAAGTGTACCAAACTAAAATTAATTAAATTAGGTTGAGTAAGGGACAATTTATTTTATCTTATGATTGTATTGTGTTTTTTGTCAGCTCACCCTTTCTTGTTTGTGTGTTTATGTTTGGCGATGATCACGTGACTTGTTACGTGGGAGCAAACGTGAATTCAGGTGATCATGCTGATGCTTAGCGACAGAGCGGGGCTACCGATGGGGGATTCTCTTTATGTTATGTTTTCCTATATTTTTGTAATAGACATTATGACGTTTTATCCATTATGAGCTTGTAATAAAGATGAGACAATATGAATGGATTATAACGAGACAAATTTTAAATTTCTCGCGCTTGGGAATTTATTATAATGTTTGAATTTCATAAAGTATATTTTGTGAAAATAAATTTTATCTAGTAATATCCATCTGGGGTGTTACAGTTTTCATGAAATTTTATTTGGTATTATAATCTAAAATGTAAATAACTATAATTTATTTTAAACTTTTATTATGACTATTATTTGTTCTTTGTATCATTTTGATCAAATGATGTATTATAACTTTTATTAGTGTATAAAAAAGAGATTCATTAGAATTTAAAAGATTGAAGTAAACAAACATTTAAAATATATTTTAATTTGAATATTTGTTTTCCTTTTATATTTTTAAAATATATTTTTAAATTTTATCAACTAGGTTTCATTAATGTTTGTAAATTTAATAAATGTGTTGGTTGGTTCTCATGAAATTTTATTTGGTATTATAATCTAAAATATAAACAATTATAATTTATTTTAGACTTTTATTATGATTATTATTTGTTCTTTACATTATTTGATCAAATGATGTATTATGACTTTTATTAGTATATAAAAAAGATATTCATTAGAATTTAAAATATTGAAGTAAACAAACATTTAAAATATATCTTAATTTGAATATTTGTTTTCCTTTTATATTTTTTAAAAAATATTTTTAAATTTTATTAACTATGTTTCATTAATATTTACAAATTTAATAATTATTTTAGTTTTCATGAAATTTTATTTGGTATTATAATATAAAATATAAACAATTATAATTTATTTTAAAGTATTTGATATCGAAGAAACAACCATCATTCTAATATTGAATATTTGATAATATTATGTTTTCTTTACCATAATTTTTTATTATTTTATAAAAATTAATTAAAATTAATATTAAAGTAGTAAAAATTGTCTATGGGTATGAGTACGAGATTATACCCTTTACCTGATGGGGATAAGACAAAACTTTGATACCCGTTGGGTTTGGATATGGAGATAAGGATAAATTTATTTTACGGAGATGGGTATGGAATAATAAAACTCGTGCCCACCCTCCCACGTTACCATCCCTAATCCTTCACCAGTGCATCAGACCACCACCACCGTTAGTACGTCGTTGCTGTTGCACAGGAAGAAGAACAGATAAACGTGAAAAAAAAAGGGCATTCAATAACGTATTTAATGCGTTTCGGAAAACTCTGTATGGAACATAATGTATTTAAAAAACTTACTCCAGAATATTGCATTTGAAAAATATATTCCAGAAATTCTATTTTAAAAAGTTTTTGTGAGAATATATTTCATGCATCGAAAATTTTGAAAAGTTTAATTTAAAAATATTTCAAAAACATGTAATTAAAAAATTATTGTTGAGGAGGATAAAATTGTTATTTTGAAAATTGGGAGAGTGCACGAAGAAATTATGGCGTGTAGGAAGTTAAAGCCATATATATATATATATATATATATATATATATATATATATATATATATATATATATATTTTGTTAGGTTTAGTCCTAGACTTTGGGCTTAGTTCCATTTGGGCTATTATTTCCCGCACTACCACAATTATTAAGTGCATAATCACAATATTTAGGAAAAAATCCAAAACACCCTTTTATCACACCTCACCATCACTATCACAGTTTCTACCATCGTCGCACTGCTACGGTAGAGGAAGAGACGGAGAATGCTGCAAAAGAAGAATAAGAAAGAAAATGCATAGAAAAGCACTCATTTTGAAAAGTTTTTTCGGTACGTATTTCATCATGTGTTTCGGAAAACTCTCTTACGAAATAAGAACATATTTCAGGTATGGTTATTTCAGAAAACTCATTCTGGAGTCATTTTATAAGTTCCGTAAAGTTCTTTTTCAAAAACTGCATTCTGCAATATCTATTCCAAAACACATTTTATACGTTTCAAAATTCTATTTTGGATCAGATTCTGAAAATTTTCTAGAAATTTTGTTTCTAAAAACATTGTTCCACGAATATTGTTCCAAAAATTCCATAAAACTTATTTCGGAAAACTTTAAAAAGATATAATCCAAAAGTCATTTTTCCGAAAGGTAAAATGATAATTTTAAAAGTTTGAGACAGATTGCAAAAAACTTGTGGAGACACAGGAAATAAAAGATTTGCATTTTGTGGGCAATTATTTTGGGCTTTAGTTCCAATATCGAAATGGGCAAGAAAAAGAAAACTAAGCTTGTTGTGGAAAACTCTAGGCAGTTGCTTTCTGCACCCCGTAAATTTTCCAAAATGACCGTTTTATTCTTCCACATTATCAATTCCTGAACAAGATTTCTAGAATATCCGAAATAATATTTTTCAGAATGAAATTTTAAATAACAAAAGTTTTGAAACAAGATTTTTGAAATAAAATTTTCAAAACGGGTGAAATACACTCTGGATTGAACAAATTTTCTAAAACACATAATACTTTCCGGAATGGATTTTCCGTAAAACGCTAAGTGTGTTCTGGAAAAAATTCTCCGAAAAACTTGAAATATTTTTTCGAAAAAAGAAATCATGAATGAGTTCTCGTAAAAAAAATATTTTCTTCTGCAGTAGCGGTTTGGTGGAGATGACAGAGTAGTGATGTGATGCACTGGCGAAGAATATTTAAGTATTTTCCTTATATTGTGTTGGTGCAGAAAGGAATTTTGATGGGATGCAGAAACTCAGATCTTTACTTCGTTTAATTTTAGTATATTAATTTAAGCATGAAAAAAAATAGTTTATTTGCCAAAGTAAATAATAAGGATAAGTTGATTTTAAAAGTTTTGAATAACTAGAAATAAAACTCTCAATTCTAGGATAATTTTTAAACAGCTAACAAATAAAATATATATTTTAAATCAAGATAAAATGTTTTTCAACTCCCTTTAAGGTCACAATTAATTTTAGTTCCTTCATTTGAAAACTATGGCTTTGGTTTTTGTATTTAGATTTCACCCTCAACCTAACAAGAGATCAAACTCATCATACTTCGAAAAAATAAGTAGATCAATTTTTTTTTTTTTTTAAATACAAAGAATATATCAGAGAGCTCAAATATATTCGTTTTTAAAATTCTATGTAACAATTGGCTTTGATGACTACCGTTTTCTCGTACTAAACCTGTTTTAAAAAACTGAAATTACTATATTATCTATTTGTATGATAAGATAAAATAAATATATATTCAGAAATATTAAAGCAACTTTAATCACAAGAGTAAATATTGCTATTAAATTATTGTGTTCATTGAGTTTATTGGCAAGAATGTTTCAGACTACTTATATATAAAAAAAAAGAATATTGAAAAAAATAAAATTTACTTAAAAAAGACTCTACACTTGGAGATCGGTCTCTATATAAATGAGAGCTTATTTTGTACAAACAAATAGAAATACAAATTATCAATATATCATATAATGTTTAGATTAGAGTTGATAAGGGGTTGATCGGGACGAGTAATACCTATTCATTATTTGTTCCGCCTAAAAAAATTGTCATTCTACTCCCTCTATTACTTGTTGGGTACATAAAAGAATATTAGTGAACTTTTTTTATATTCGCGTGTGTATATATATATATATATATATATATATATATATATATATATATATATATATATATATATATATATCCTAGAACTTTTTTTGTTTAAATAACTTTGAATTTCTTTTTAAATTTTATTGGATTTTCTTTTATTAAGTGTTTTGTTGATTGCTTTTATTATTAGTAAAATGATTTATTTGTATTTTAATATATTTTTTAACATGTGGATCAATTTATTTATTTTTCTCTAATTTACCTAATTTTTTGTCAATTCATTGTTAAAAAAATGAGTTAGTTGGTGACTTATAAAATATTAAAAAGTGAATAGACAAATAGTTAATAAATTAAAATGAAATGATAAAAATAATTTCTAATATTATTTCTAATAAAATCAAACGACAAGATATTATTATATATGAAAATACAAAATTTTGTCAACATGTAGAACATTCTTAATAAAAATTAAAATTAAAATACCTAAATTTATAATATTCTTAAAATTTAAATAATTTTTCTAAAAGAAAGTAATTATTATAAATAATAAAAGTCAAGGAAGATGGGATGACGTGGTAACCATTTTGGTTTTGAAATGCGTAACTTCATTTTGTACTTCGTTTCGAATGTGGTACGACATCTTTTTAAGTAATGTCATTCATCATGATTGCTTTAAGTAATGTGAAAGTCAAAATATAAAATTCAGGTAATTATTGTTGCATGTTGCTTTTTCTTTCACTATTTTTATATTATTCATAGAAATTATTTTAAATTCAATTTCAAAACTAAATTTTATAACTTTAATTGTACGGTAATTACACTTTCTAGTAATATAATTTCTTTATCATGAAGATATTCCAATTAAAATAAGCATTTTGTAGGTTTCTAAATTATTAAAAATCACAATGGAATGAAAGGAAATTAAGTTAGGGTTTATAATGGCGACTTACTAGTTACAATGGGGGACAAGATGATGATTCAACACGCAACTAAGCAAGGTGCAAAGTATTACGTTTTCCATTTTGCTGCTTTGCTTTTATTTTTTACTTTTTATTTTTCATCGTTCAAAATATTTATTATATCTAATTTCTCTAATTAGTAAGATTTATTTATAAAGATGAATTTATAACATTTTTTTTTCAGCCACACAAGCTTGAAATTGGATTTCTAATCAGATATCTAAATACGTAATTGCAAATCAACTATATGAAAAAAGCTTTCATATATTACATGTTAGTGTCTTGTATTTAATTCAATTTCAATATTTATTTTTGATATCAAAAATTGAGTCTCGATTTTATTTAAAATCACATAATATTGACCCTTCCCATAATATAAGACTTGTTCGATTTATTCAAATCAACCGGATACAAACTTAAAAATTAGTTGAATTCAATTTACTTACCAATAAAAATAAATAAAATATAAAATGTGTTTTATTTTATGAAAATTCATAAAAAATAACATACTTTTTATAATATTTATTTAAATAGACAAATTAAGTTAAAACATGTAAAATGTATTAATAATTTAGTTTATATTTCATGTGAATATTAAATTTTTTTAGAAGAATTAAATTTATAAATAAGCTAACAAAAGAAAATATATACTTTTAAAATGTTAAAATTTTTAAATTATACCAAGGACGTTACATTATTTTTAGTATTTTGTTTTTCCTTTAAGAGGTAAGTTGGTTTTTCTGGTCAATAGTAAACTTGATTGTCATTTTGATCAAAACTTTAAAAAAATTATAAGTTTAAAATAAGTATATTTTTAAATTTAAATTAAAAATTAATTTTTAAAAAATTATTTAATATGAATATATAAGTTATAGTTAAACTTAATTGCTAATTTTGTCATATTTTAAGCAAGGAAACCATTGTCTAATTTTAAACAAGATTGTGACTAAAAAAAAATATATGGACTAAATTAAATACAAGAGTGACACTTGGTATTGACACTAACAGGTGACACTGATATTATCACGTGATACTAATATTGACCGATCATACTTACGCTAACATATGACATTGATATTGTCGGATGACGTTCATAATACCATAGTAACAATGACACATAATTTAAAAAAAAAAAAAAACAAAATAAAAAAAAAAAAAAATTAAAAAAAAAAAAAAAACTAAAATGAAAAACTTAAAGAAAATAAAAATAAAAATATTACGAACATGATTTATAAAGACGACGACACGTTAATTTCAATGTAAATATATTTAAAAGAATAAAAATTTAATTGAGAAAAAAATATAAAATTTCATTTGAGTCAAATAAAAATATTACAAGCAAAATGAATTAATGTCACTACGATCAAATTAGAATTAAAAGAATAATTTTAATAAATTGTACCTCAAAATTTATTTTTATAAAATTAAGTAAGATTTAACCTATTTTCTAACCATGTAAATAATGTGACTTAAAAATCATTATTTCGGATTAATGGTACTTGTTACAGATAGATGATAAGCATAGGAGATTATTCATGAAGAAGTGATATCTGCTATAACTAATCAAAAAGGGTTATAAATAAAGCACTTTTGTTTGAGTTTTGAAAAAGTTGTAGCAGTAGAAAGTTATGGTGGAAGACACCTCAAAACCCACTTTTTTGTCTTACACACTGTTTCTGCTTTTTCACCCTTTAGCATGTTCATTCTGTGGTTTCTATGGACTCTCAACGCACTTTCTATTTAAAAATAGAATTGAAAATTGTTACTCATAACATAACCTAACGTGAATCCTCACTCATCCTTCCTTAATTATTACAAAATTAAATAACTCTCCCCATTGACTAGTCACCACTTTGTTTTTCTAAAATTTATTAAATATTTTGTTTCTTTATAAATCATTAGGCATGGTATTAAATTCAAACAAAAGTGCAACCACTAAATTTTCAATCTATTCTTTTAACGCACATTTTTATCATAAATTATAAATTATATATAAAATTATGAAAGAGACTCGGTACATAATAAATAAAGATGCAAATTAATTAATCCAAGTTATATACTAGGTTTCTTTGAAGACGTACTTTTACTTTTAGTTAATCTAAATCACCTCTATCTAGCCAAATCCTGCGTTTAATTAGGTTCTTCAGTATAAATATTTTGTACAATAGTTGAAACTTGGAAGAATTAAACCTTCGTGGTTCAAAATGTAAAGGCTTCTAATAATTGTGTTTAGTTTTCAATTCTTCATGACATAAAATAATTAAGAAATAATAATAAACAACTGTGCACATGTAAATTGACAAGATAAAAAAGAAAATAAAAACAAATGGAAATTCAATTAAACTAAACAAATTTCTAAACCTGATCCAAAAATACATGTTAGCAACACATATTGTGGAAAATTATCAGACCATTGTGGACATTTTCCGGCAAATAATATTGTTCCAAAATATATTAATCCAAATGAATTTGGATAGATATTATTTCTCCAATTTCTTTCCATCTTCATTTGACTCTTCTGGTTCTATAGTGATTAAAATTTCAATAGAATTTGGAGTTGTCGAATTTTGAAATGGTTTAAAAAAGTATGTTAGGGGTTAGGAAAAGAGAATTTGGACTAATTAAGATGGGAATTTAATGGAGCAAATTACCACCTCAATATGATTGATATGGTGACACAAATTTTACCAAATTTGGTTCTCAAATCAAAACAGGTTAAGTGGGATGAGGAAAGGTGAGTTAATAGGTTGCAAATTTCAATTTGGCCTGCTAATTTTTTTTTGCTTTGGGTTAGTGTGTCAACCAGATCATGACTCATTTTGTCACTTCTAGATAAACCACAACTCTATGAGTGAATTTTTTATGTAAATATAGCTCTTTTAACACAATTCTCATATTCACGTGGGTGTAGTCAAACTCCTATTATTGATCTTGTTATCTAAATTTTATGGTAGTGTGTCTCTCACTTATTTGGGAGCAATTACAGCCTTATATACAAGTTTTTAATGTAATTTATATATCTAGATATGTTCAAAACCTTGAAAACATTTGATCTTATGTTCTTAAGATTTTTAGCTTGACATCGTGCTAAAAATGCTTTATAGTTCTACTCTTCGTCTTTTGTATCTTTAACTCAATCTCCCACCTGAAGCCTTAATAACTTAACCTTACATTTTAATTATTTTGATCTTGATCTCATTTCTTGAGTATATTTGACTTGACCTCATACCTTAAGTACTTTTAGCTCAATCTCGTCTCTTGAACCTTTTTAATTTAACTTCACATCAAGTATTTCTAATCTAACTCCACCTTGAACATCTTTAGTTTGATTTCACACCTTAAGTATCTCTAATTTAGTTTAGTTCATTTAGGATCTTTAATAGCATTGCACCTTTAATAGCAGGCTGTAGAAAATTACTGACGAACAATGCCATCGATAATTACCGAATTATCCGTCAGTAAAATTAGCTACGACCCTTTTACCGACGGATTTCAGCCCGTCAAAAATCTATCGGAAAAAATAGATTACCAACGGATATTTGTTGTTATTGGCAGATTTCGACCGTCGGTAATACCTTTTTTTTTTGTAGTGAAATGGTATAAAGGAAGGAAAATGAATTTTTAACAATTAAATTTTGACATTTTTCTCTTACAATATGAGGTGACATCTTCTAAATGATTTTCTATTTTTTTATTTTTTCATTTCTCTATATTTCAAAACCACTTAGAAGATGTCACCCCAAGTTATAAAACAAAGTTATCAAAATTTAGTCATTAAAATATCATATATTTCCTCAAACAAAACTACTTACAAGCGATAATATCACCAACAATAACGGCCTTGCAAAGCTCAACTAGAATTAACATTTTCAAAATGCTCCAATATGCTATAAAATATGTAAAAAAAAAAATCATCATGCTAAATTTTACAAAACTTGAAGATCATTCTAAGTTAAACAAAACAAGAGTTACTGAAGTTGTTTAAAGCTCTTTGATCTCCTTTAAATATTAACTATCGCGCCTGTGTGTATGTATTTTTTAAATATGCATGATATTATAGTAGTAGGTGATATTATTATAATGTTATTAAGTTAATATATATATTAAAATTATATTTATTAAAAATAAATTGAAATATATCAGAACAAATAAAAGAATAACCATTGATAAATAAAGAAGAAGAGAAGAAGCAGAGACATATGATTTTATATAAAAAGTTTGTAAAAGTAACGGTCAATTTTTAAAAATTTAATAAATTATTATATTTAAAGGGTAAAATCGATATTTTGAAAAGTGGACACAAAAAGGAAAATTCCCTTTATACATTGTTACAGATTAAACAAAATAAATAAACCAAGCATCATTTTAATTCATTCTACTCAGAATTATGAGTTTGGAAGGTTTCTATACCTACTACATTACATTGAGATTAGTTAGTTATCTTATAAATAAATTATCTTCTTATAATTAATTATTATCTTATACATTTGCTTACTTAGCTATTTTTTTAGAGAAAATAAAACTCAATATTATATTTAATGTATACGTCATCAAAATAGAACGTTTAAGAGGTAAATGTTTATTTCTAATATATTACACTGAACTACAACTATTTGATATCACCTAATAATGTAATAAAAAAAATTATATAACTAATTAAAAGATCATCTCATAAAATCTTAAAATCTTATTACGAGCCTACAGAACAAATAGAATGACTGTAATAAAGGGACTAATTTAAGGTGTATACAATACCATGTTTGAAGAGAGTATATATTATATCAAATATACAAAACTACCTTGTATTTTTTACATATATAAATTTGAAATTAAAGGACATCCACTTACAATTAAATAAGATAAAAAAAATGAAAAAGTAGCATAATTATTAAATTTAAATATAAGTGTCTGCATAATAATTTAAATTTAAAATCTGGTGAAAGGCGATGAACACCGTTACTAGTGATATGTGTGTGCGCATATCTCTGCCTGTGAATAGTGTGCGTGCGTACATGTAACAGCTTTTTTCTTATTTGTTTTTCTTAGTCAGTGTCTCAGTGCTCTTTTGCTGTCAAATAAATTTTACATTTATAGTTGAATTATTTTATCTAGTATTTTAACATTATTGAGAAAATTACGTAAAAGGTATAAAAGTTGTGGTGAGAGATGGAGAATAAAAGATCAATTTCCAGAAATATAAAATACTGTAGAAGTGAAAACAAAAATATAAGCAAGAAGTTTTTATATTCTACTTTTTTTTTAATGGTTGAGAAAATTTGGTGCAGATATTTTTGAAGAGTCTAGAATATACATGTTCCTTCTTCTATGATGCATGATTATATAGAGGTTGGATAATGTTTGATGAATAATGGCCACAATTATGCAGGTAATGAAAAATCATCTCCACCATAGCTAATTGACTAGATAACCATGATAAGTGCTTGCTATGGTATATTACATCCATAAGAAAAGTAAATATTCACTATTTAGGGGTTTATTTTTGGTAAAGAAATTTCGCAAGAAGAAGCATTGCCATAATTGCAGTGTAATATGACACTATATATATTGGTTGGTGAAAGCAATTTATCTTTTTCATTGAATTAATGGGACGGTGAAAAAGCATGAACCCACTAATTAGATCTCTCCACTTTCTTTCCAACTGAGACGAAGTAACCTGTCATATGCCATAGATACTCATCACCATACCTATCAGCATGTAGCCACAATTAAAATAATCCTCATTAGATTAATCATGATAAGTGCTTAATTACTGAAATATGGGATTTCGGAGTTATCGAGATACTTATATTCACACTTAAATTTTAAATAACATGATACTTAACTTTTTCATCGTATTTATTTAGTTAACATGTAACTCTCACGCATGTGATTTCAAAAGTTTATCAGTCTTCTTTTGTAGATGATGTTCCAAGAGAAAATGGAGAGTGATTAATTAACAGATTAAAATTCAGAAGGCAAAAATAATGAGAATGGTGGTCATAAATGAATTGAAATCCAGATTACAAATTTGACATTATTGTACATAAGATACCCCTCACGGTTTAGAAAACATAAGGGTATGCCTTCAAAACACTCTATAAGGTGCAATTAATGCACCATTATTTTCTGTTGTGAATAAGATGAAGCAATGATATATTATTACAATCTTTACGTGTGCTAATTGTCAAACTCAAACTACGTTTGATTTTTCATTATCTGACACAGCTAGTGCTGACTCCTCAATTAGAATAACGACTTGGAGATTATCAGTTTTGGGAACTGCTTCATCACATTCACAGTGTGAAGATTGTGATGGTACTTTAGGTGATTTATCTGTATCTACAACCTCAAAACCTGTGAGGGTGGCAAGATTATTCACCGAATCTGCTATTTTCTCTGTGATTTCCACGATATCAATCAGTAGTGAAGCCACTGTTGCAGCTGGTATGAGTGATAAAAGGTCAGTTTCTTTCCTTGAACATGATTGGAGCAATGACTTGAGGCTCTTCAATGCAGCTTTTGCGTTTGCAACATGTGTGTCTGAAGAAGAAGGCCTAGTCATTGTTCTAATCGATGATCCTAGTTCCTTAAAGGCTTTGCTAGATTCCAAACTCATTTCTGAGCATAACTCTTGGATGGTGGAACGAAAATCCTGGGACCCCTACAATTGTTGAGACAAGTAACATGTCAATTTAACAAAGTTTTTACATTAAAATACATGCAAACTCATTTGGTTGTAAAAATAGAATCACAATAGTTAAAGTTGCAATTATTTATTTGTGTTGTCACAGATGAAAAAATTATTACATGGTTCATAATACTTTTATATCAAAGTCACGTGACATATAATTGAATATTGCAGGTGGGTTTTATATATCAGGTAAAAAGATTGATCAAGTTTCAGGCTATTATGTAATAACTTTTCTCTTTACATGCTAATACTGTTTAATGATATTTTAGTGTTAGAATGATGATGAATATATACTTTGATATCTGAATTAATGTGTGCATCTAGAGCTTCCATTCGATATGCACATTGGCGAGAAAGAGCACCAATCTTGAGGTATAGGTCCCAAGGGTGACGAAATCTAAACTTTCCATGACCTGGCTCCCATTTTGCAAAATTTGCCTGCATAATAAAGAAAGTAAATTAGATGAGACATGTGCATGCATGAGATTTTCATTTGGGTGAAGGAATATATACAAAGAACACTCACCAAAGAGTCATCTATGCTTTTAGAATTGAGAACCTTTTTATAACCTTCCAAAAATGATTTGTCTTTAGAATCTCCTTTGCTGTCTTCAGATTCTCCTTCTTGTGGTTGGTTAAAGTATTCATGTACAAAAGCTGTTAAACACATACATAACAAGTGTCATGCATGATTATTTCAAGGTAAACTATATGTAACTTCATCCACATGCAATAACTTGTACTATGTAGCTAACCTTCCAAGAAATCGCCAAGTATTTCGAGCTTGTGAGCAATGGAATAGTGAAACTCTTCACCAGCCCACACAGGGCAAACAAAAATGGAAATCATCACACAAGCTGAACCCCCTATGAATATGGTTGAAAGCCTCTTGTGTGCCATTTCCAACACTTCAACTTCTCGAAAACCAGACACGGATATCAAAGAGAATGTCAAGATGAATATAAGCATCCCATAATCATATCTTGCCTTCACCTTCGGAAAAAACCTTATAAACGATGCTATGGCAGCTGCAAAACAAACAAACAAAAAAAAAAACATCAAAACAATTGTACTATATAAATGGCTTCACCAAGAGCCGTATTCTGTTGCCTTTTTTGTTTTCTTAAAGCATCATCGTCATTGTTGTTCTTTGTTTTGTTTATTATTAAGTAAATAACTTGTTGGTTATTTTTTCACCTTGCACAAAGACAAATGCACCAATCAATATTGGTTCCCCTGTTGCTCCAGAAAGGCTGGCTAAGTAATGAGCACCAACACCAAGAGCACCAGCTGCCAATGTTGCAATTGTCCTATTCAAACCTTTTCCTAAAGTGGCTCCTAAAAATGTGCCATAAATTACAAATACAATGGTTATTTTATCTGTGGAACAATTGAAAACAAAACAAAACAAAACAAAACCAAACATGGGTTTTGTATATTACGATGATTGGTTAAAATATGAACTTACCGACTGTGTACTCAAAAACTACCACTACAGTCATCACAGCCCACATTGCTGATAGACCAAAGTTCTCATATAGTGGTTGATAGTAATAGAAAAGAGAAACCAGTGAGATTGCAAGCCCCACTTTTAGTGAATGAATAACTTTTCTAGGATCATCTTGGGCTATCTCTTTTGTTAATCTACAAATTCCCAACACCTTCTTCTTAAGAACTTGTGGCAAGGCCAATACTCGACCAACCACTCCTGATTTCTCCTGGTTTGTGTTTGGAGATGACATCTCTCTTGAAAGAAAACAACAAGCAACGAGGAACAAAGATAGATATGATGCTGTTGTTGCTTAATTAGGTTCTACACTAGCCACCTTCCATGTTTATTTATAGAGTGAGAGGGGCAAGAGAAAGCACCTGATTCAGACTTTGGAGAATGATGTTTTAAAGCAAATAATAAACATTAGTTAGTGGCTTAATGCGCTTAATAGTTGTACGGTGAGAGTACAAAGACTATCCAAATACAAAAAGGGTTTTTGAAGTGTGTAAGGTGGAAAAAAAAGGTAGGAGAATTGACATGGACCCTTAATAAAGAAAAGAAATAGATTGGTGCTATGCGACAAAAGTTGACAATAATGGTGCATTTTAGACGTGTGTGGATTGTGTTACATGGTGCAAGTAGCCCACAAGCTTAGAATTGCAAAAAAACTGATGGCTGGAGACACTTGGCTTGAGTCAGGTAGGTGAAACAAGAAATATTGCACCCACTTGGATGCATTCAAGTGGTGAAAACTGGAAAATGTTATTGGAGTACAGCTTTTAAGTGGTAAAAAAGTTTGTATGTGATGACTGTAGCTAGCTGTAGTCTTTTTTGTCAAAGAAAGAATATGATATGTACAAGGAATTGAGTAGGAGCTAGAGTTTTAACAATTAAGATAAGTTTTTGTTTTTTTTTGGAGGTTATTAATGGATCATGGCTTGAAGTCATAATTGTGTTCAATCTTCTTGGAAAAACAGACACATGCAGAGGCCAATAACATCAGATGGAAGTTAACATGAGTTTGTAATTAAGGACATGGCCATCCATGTGTAATTATTTGGGACTTGGTATCATTTTCAACTGTTGAAGTTCGTGTTATAGAACATCAGTGATAGTAAGGCAAAGGTTCTGATGAAAAGGACTAGTCGGTGGTGATTCAATGGAATTTATGAGACGGGGATTTTATCTGTATCTTGGAATGTCATTGTTCGTGGAAGCCGGAAGGTAGGTCCAAATGTAATTAATGGTAATAGTGAGCACGCAGTTGCAAACAATTATTCTCAATCAGAAGTTGCTAATTATGTAACGAAATCGTGTGTGGATGATGATGCCCTTTTAAACGAAAAGATTCATTAACCCCAAAATTCAACTCACCACTTCAAATTTAAAGTCTGTCTTCTTTCTTATACATGGATGATGCAGTTTTATCCTTCAACTGTCATTTTGTATCTACGATGCAATGATGTAATTTTATCCTTCAACTTTGTATTCTTATACAGACGGAAGATAAGTTGGAAGTCTCACCTTAGATACAAATAAAAAAATGACTAAATAGAAGAATTTATAAAATTTTTATTTTAAAGTTTTCGGTTACAAATGACGTCCTAATTTTTTATAGAAAAATGATTTTTTGACAACTAAATTTTGACAATTTTCTCTTACAGTTTAAGGTGGCATTTTCTAAGTGACTTTCAATTTTTTCGTTTTCTTATTTCTCTGTATTCCAACACCACTTAGAAGTGTCACCTCATGTTGTAAGAAAAAGTTGTCATAATTTAGTTGTCAAAATATCTTTGTTCTTTACTTAAAAGAAAATGATTTTTTGACAACTAAATTTTGACAATTTTCTCTTACAATCTAAGGTGACATCTTCTAAGTGGCTTTCATTTTTTTCGTTTTCTTATTTCTCTGTATTCCAACACCACTTAGAAGATGCCACCTCATGTTGTAAGAAAAAGTTATCATAATTTAGTTGTCAAAATATCTTTGTTCTTACTTAACCTCAAATTTTAATTTACCTACAAATTCTAATTGACTTAAGAGTTATAATTGAGTTTCTTTATTCAATTTTACACTTGAGTTTAATTTGACTTACCTTTCTAATTAAAATTTAAACATGCACTAAGTTGGTAGGTATCAAAATCCTTGAATCACTCTTTCCATTACAATCAATTCCATTTTGTTGTATAGTCAAAATATTTTAATATAATTTAAAAAATAAATAATTAAAATAAAAATTCTATTGTTACTCAAGTTTTCATGAACTTTTAATTTGATAAATTAATGTTATTTATGGTTAACTATTATATTTTTTATTATAATTAACTCTTGTGTCTCCTTTTTCTACCTACAAATACCACTTAGGTGAATGGAGAAAGACACAATAAACACTATAGTTGTCTCAAAAAGTGTTATTCTTTTCTTCTTTATACTATCTGTTAAAACAGTGGTGTTTATAAAAGGTTTAGAGATCCTTCGCTACACTCGATTTTTCATTTTCTATTATTGATATAAGAATTGTTGGACCTGATTAATATTCTCTGATTCATATATATGTCTTAGCATTATTATTGCTTTAATAATTATTATTATATTCATTTTATTATTATTATTAGTATTATTTTGTTTATTCAGTTTTATAACATTCTTAGAGGGAAAACCTTATTCTTTTCTAGAATTAAAGACAATGTATAGCATAAGATCGAAAACATTCTTTATGAACTAATGTGTTTGTTATAGTTATAATTAAATTAGTATCAACTAAGCCTAAAAATTTGTGTATAATTGTTTCTATTTCTATTGATAACAATAAATTAACTATGGATAAATAAAATTCTAGCTCACTGAATAATTTTTTGTGATGTCTAAAGTTAATGTTTTTCTTATTATATTAATTTATGCTTTAACATCTTCTACTCTTACAATTGATAAAGATGTTTTATACTTCTTATACATTTTAAGTTTTTGTATGAAAAAAATTATGAAATATTTGTCATATTAAAATTACTATTGAGTTATAGAAAACACTTGAATTAAACTATGCATTTGCAACGAAAAAAAAGTTTAGCTTTTTATTTATATGAAAAAATGATCGATAATAAATGTATTTTTTATTAGATTTATGAATTTAAAAATATTTTTTATGACATGAAATTAAAATGAATTATTTGAGAATTTAAAAATATTGTTTATGACACGAAATTAAAAAGAATTATTTGACATCATGCTTATGATCATGTGTGTGTTGATAAATATAAAATCTTCATATCAAAAATTAAGGGGATGGTCAAGTAAAATTAAACTTGTCTTTTAGATTTTTTTTTAAAAAATGAGTTTTTGAATTTAGAAACTTCCTTGTTGTTCAAGTTATGAAGTTTTTTTTTAGCGCAATAGTATTATTATTTCTAGGCATGTGTTTTTGTTGGTAAATGATATAGTTGTGAAGATATGTTTGAATTAAGTACTTTTATCTTGTTATATTTAAAGTTTCTAGTAAAAATGTCAATGAAATTGACATATGAGAATGAGAGACAAATTTATTAGAAACTTAAATCCTCATGGTATTATTTCTCTTGACTAAGTCATGTCAGAAAGAAATATTGCAGATCTGCTTATCAAAAGGTTGATGCATCAACAAGTATGTAGTCGAGGGGAATAACAATGAAGTTCATAAATTAGTTGCAACAATGGACACTCATCTCCACGTGAAGGTGATCCCATGGAATGAAGTTCAATGGGTACCAACGAAGTTGTTGTTGTTGTTGACTAAAGTACACCAACTAATTTGATTGAATGATTAAATTTTATGTCTTCTCATTCCTATGAAGAGGTGTACTATAAATTGTGGCAATAAGTAGGTTGAGGTATGTGCATTAAGATGCTTATTTTTTAAAATACCTCTTAATAAACCTAATGACAATTATTGTAGGGGTGTGAGTCACAAACCACTATGAGAGTTTACCTAGTGAGTGTGATGGTGGGGTCGCCATTTTGAGACATGAGTAAGTCTCTAAGTGACACTCATGAAACAAGATATATGTCATGCACAAGGCCGTAACGTGCACCCACTAAACCTATAATGAAGATCGATATTGTATGTTTTATTTACTAAAACCCGATCATAGGAGATGTAGTCTAAGACAATCAAGTTTCTGCATTTTCTCGGGTGGAAGTTTATAAGCACTAGGTGTAAGGCTCAAACCTGGAAGGTTCCTTATGCTAAATTATAAATATTTTGTTTTAAAAGATAATATATTTTGTTTTATTTTATTTTAAAATTATGTGGGGGATTGTTGGAAATATTTTAATATAATTTAAAAAATATATAATTAAAATAAAAATCCTATTATTACTCAAGTTTTCATGAACTTTTAATTTGATGGGTTAATGTTATTTATGTTAACAACTATATTTTTTATTATAATTGACTCTTGTGTCTCCCTTTTCTACCTATAAATACCACTTAGGTGCATGGAGAAAAACGCAACAAACACTAGAGTTGTCTCTAGAGATGGCAAATAAACCCGTCCCCGTGGGTATTGTCCGAACCCGTCCCCGTTTTGACGGGGAATCCCCGCATTGACTGGGTATGGGTATGGGTATGGGGAATCCCCGACTTTTTCAGTTGGGTAT